>Ga0210005_1002237_pt1 | contig 11447 bp, 9 predicted proteins | sample CryGey02umfilter_3_FD_183961 | JGI IMG/M metagenome (GOLD analysis project Ga0210005, IMG submission 183961) | Groundwater microbial communities from aquifer in Utah, USA - Crystal Geyser 4/9/14 0.2 um filter (SPAdes) (version 3) | ecosystem: Environmental > Aquatic > Deep subsurface >... | reverse complement strand
TTTTTCTGGAGACACCGTCCAATCCGCTCACCGAGATTTCCGACATTGCGGCGATTGCCGCCATCGCGAAGCAATGCGGCGCGCTGCTGGCGGTGGACAATTGTTTCTGCACGCCGATCCTGCAACGTCCGCTGGAATTCGGCGCGGACATCATCATCCATTCCGCCACCAAGTACATCGACGGGCAGGGGCGCGTGCTGGGCGGTGCGGTGCTGGGCAGCAAAAAACTGATGGAGCCGGTATATGGTTTCCTGCGCACCACCGGGCCGACCCTGAGCGCGTTCAATGCGTGGGTGTTCCTGAAAGGGCTGGAAACGCTGAAGTTGCGCATGGATGCGCACAGCGCCAACGCCTTGCAACTGGCGCAATGGTTGGAGAAACAGCCTAACGTGGCGCGCGTGTTTTATCCCGGTCTGCCGTCGCATCCGCAGCATGCGCTGGCGCTGAAGCAGCAAAAGACCGGCGGCGGCATCGTGGCGTTCGAGGTGAAGGGCGGCAGGGACGCTGCCTGGCGCGTGATCGACAACACGAAGATGCTGTCCATCACGGCGAATCTGGGCGACACCAAGACCACCATCACCCATCCGGCGACGACGACGCACGCGCGCATCTCGCCGGAAGCACGCGCGGCGGCGGGCATCAGCGACGGTCTGATCCGCATCGCGGTCGGGCTGGAGGCGGTGGTGGATATTCAGAACGATCTGGCGCGGGGGTTGTGAGGTCGTGATGGAAAGGCAAATTATTCACGCGGAGGCGCGGAGGTCGCGGAGTAACCCGCTGTTGGCGGGTTTGGTTTTTCTCCGGATCTCCGCGCCTCCGCGTGAAATTTTTTGTTTCCGGCTTGATTTTTCGTAATGGATGTCTTGGCTGCACAGGTTGGCGGCGCGCTCAAGGCGCATGGGCTGATGCTGGCGACGGCGGAATCTTGCACCGGCGGCGGGGTGGCGCAGGCCATTACCGCTATCGCGGGGAGTTCGGCCTGGTTCGAGCGTGGTTTCATCACCTATTCCAATCAGTCGAAACAGCAAATGTTGGGCGTGACGGAAGCGACGTTGATCGGCCATGGTGCAGTGTCCGAAGCGACGGTGCGCGCGATGGTGGCGGGCGCGCTGGAACACAGTGCGGCGCAGGTGGCGCTGGCGGTAAGCGGCATCGCCGGGCCGGACGGCGGCACGCCGGACAAACCGGTCGGCACGGTCTGGTTCGCCTGGGGGGTCAAACACGGCGCGATGTCTGCGCATTGGCATCGCTTGCCCGGCGACCGCGCCGAAGTGCGCGCGCAGGCGGTGCGGATTGCGCTGCAGGGGGTGTTGGAGCTCTTGCAGCAGACAACCGCCAGTGCCTAACGGGCACCTCTAATAATCCAAATTTCGTCGCAATACAGCGTTGCTCTCAAAAAATTACTCCTTACATATCATGCATATGCTGCGTCGCAATTTTTTGCTCGCGCCTTGTCTTGCTTGGAACTTTGAATTGTTAGAGGCACCCTGAAATCACTCAAGAACGAACGTTCTGTACAACTCCAAATTGCTGTGCCACAATCTGCCACCATTTTTTGAAAGGGATCACCATGGATGACAACAAAAGCAAGGCGCTCGCGGCGGCATTGAGCCAGATCGAAAAACAATTCGGCAAAGGCTCGATCATGCGCCTGGCAGAAGGTGCGGTAATCAAGGATATCGAGGTGGTGTCCACCGGTTCACTGGGGCTGGATATTGCGTTGGGCGTTGGCGGCTTGCCGCGCGGCCGCGTGATCGAGATCTACGGTCCGGAGTCCTCCGGCAAAACCACACTGACCCTGCAAGTTATCGCCGAGATGCAAAAGCTGGGCGGCACGGCGGCTTTCATCGACGCGGAACATGCCCTTGATCCGCAGTATGCGCAAAAGCTGGGGGTGAAGGTGGAAGACCTGCTCATTTCGCAGCCGGATAACGGCGAGCAGGCGCTGGAGATCGTCGATATGCTGGTGCGCTCCGGTTCGGTCGATGTCGTGGTGGTTGACTCGGTTGCCGCGCTGACCCCGAAGGCCGAGATCGAAGGGGAGATGGGCGATGCGCAGATGGGCTTGCATGCACGTCTGATGTCGCAAGCCTTGCGCAAACTGACCGCCAACATCAATCGTTCCAAGACCATGGTCATCTTCATCAACCAGATCCGCATGAAGATCGGCGTCATGTTTGGCAACCCGGAAACCACCACCGGCGGCAATGCACTCAAGTTTTATGCTTCCGTGCGCCTCGACATTCGCCGCACCGGCGCGATCAAAAAAGGCGACGAGGTCATCGGCAACGAGACGCGCGTCAAAGTGGTGAAGAACAAGGTCGCGCCGCCGTTCAAGGAAGCCCACTTTGACATTCTGTATGGAGAAGGCATCTCGCGCGAAGGCGAGATCGTCGAGCTGGGCGTGCAGAACAAGATCGTCGAGAAATCGGGTGCTTGGTATGCCTACAACGGCGAGAAGATCGGCCAGGGCAAGGACAACGCGCGCGAATTCCTGAGGAGCAATCCGGCGCTTGCGGTCGAGATCGAAAACAAAGTGCGTGCGGCGCTTGGCGTCGCGCCTGTGGGTGCCGGTGAAGCCGCAGCGGAAGCCTGAACTAAGCTTGCGCGTTCGCGCCATGCGCTACCTGGCGCGGCGCGAGCATAGCCGGGCCGAATTGCACAGCAAGCTGTTGCCGCACGTGCAGGAAGGCGAAGACCTGGATGCCGTGCTGGATGAACTGGAAAAGCGTGACTGGCTGTCCGATGCGCGCGCCACTGCCCAATTGGTGCATGCCAAGCGCGGTCGTTTTGGCACCCAGCGCATCACGCATGAATTGCGCCAACGCGGCATTGCTGAAGCGTTGATCGGCGCTGCCTTGCCCGCATTGAAAGAATCCGAACTGGATGCGGCGCGCGATGTGTGGCAAAGAAAGTTCGGCATTCAACCCCGCGAAGACAAAGAAAAAGCCAGGCAGATGCGTTTCTTGCAATCGCGCGGGTTTTCCATCGAAGTGATCCTCAAGGTGCTGAAATCCGCCGGCGTGAGGCAGGCGGACGAGGACTGATTCGCCATGCCCTAAGCGCCGGTCAAATGGTATGATTCGCGCTGTGCTGCCGCCCGCTGGGCGGCGTGTTTATTGAACAATCGCGTCGATCGGTGACCAGATGAAAAGCAGTGAGATCCGCCAGAAGTTTCTGGATTTTTTCGCCTCAAAGGGGCATACCGTTGTACCCAGCAGTTCGCTGGTGCCGCACGAAGACCCGACGCTGTTGTTCACCAACGCGGGTATGAACCAGTTCAAGGATGTGTTCCTCGGTTTCGACAAACGACCCTATTCCCGCGCTACTTCTGCGCAAAAATGTGTGCGCGCCGGCGGCAAGCACAACGATCTGGAGAACGTCGGTTACACCGCCCGCCACCACACCTTTTTTGAAATGCTGGGCAACTTCAGCTTCGGCGATTACCTCAAGCGTGATGCCATCAATTACGCGTGGGAGCTGCTCACTGTTGTATTCAAACTGCCCAAGGAAAAACTCTACGTTACCGTGTATGCCGAGGACGACGAGGCTTACAACATCTGGACGAAAGAGATCGGTCTCAGCGCAGACCGCGTGATCCGCATCGGCGACAATAAGGGTTCGCGCTATGCCTCCGACAACTTCTGGATGATGGGCGACACCGGCCCCTGCGGCCCCTGCACCGAAATCTTTTACGACCACGGCGCGCACATCCCGGGCGGCCTGCCCGGCACACCCGAAGAGGACGGCGACCGCTATATCGAAATCTGGAACAACGTGTTCATGCAGTACAACCGCGACGAAGCGGGTGTGATGCATCCGCTGCCCAGGCCATCGGTCGATACCGGCATGGGGCTGGAGCGCATCTCGGCGGTGATGCAGGGCGTGCATGCCAATTACGAGATCGACCTGTTTCAGGCGTTGATCAAGGCCGCCGCGCGCGAGACACATTGCGCCGATCTCAATTCGCCTTCGCTCAAGGTATTGGCCGACCATATCCGCGCCTGCTCGTTCCTCATCGCCGACGGTGTAATCCCCGGCAACGAAGGCCGCGGCTATGTGCTGCGCCGCATCATCCGCCGCGCCATCCGCCACGGCTACAAGCTGGGCGCGCGCGCCGCATTCTTCTACAAGATGGTGCCCGACCTGGTGGAGCAGATGGGCAGTGCCTATCCCGAGTTGGCCGCCGAACAGGTGCGCGTGAAAGGCATCCTTAAGTTGGAAGAAGAGCGTTTCTTTGCCACCATCGAGAATGGCATGGCGATCCTTGAAAGTGAATTAGCAGCTTTGGGAGCGCTCCCTCACCCTCAATCCCTCTCCCGGGGGGAGAGGGAAGCAGAACCCTCTCCCTCCGGGAGAGGGCAGGGTGAGGGAAGCCATGCTGTATTCAACGGCGAGCTGGCATTCAAGCTGCATGACACCTATGGCTTCCCGCTCGACCTGACCGCCGACATCTGCCGCGAGCGCGGGGTGTCGGTGGACGACAAGGCATTCAACGCTGCCATGGCGCGGCAGAAGGAGCAGGCGCGCGCGGCAGGAAAATTCAAGATGGCGGCCAATCTGGAATACGCTGGAAAAACCACCACTTTCCACGGTTACGACACGCTGGAGCACACGGGCAATATCCTTGCGCTGTACAAGGACGGCACAGCGGTCAACGAACTGCATGAAGGCGACAGCGGCGTGGTGGTGCTGGATGACACGCCGTTCTACGCCGAATCCGGTGGCCAGGTGGGCGACAGGGGCGAACTGCGCGGTTCGCACGGCATCTTCGGCGTGGAAGACACGCAGAAAATTCAGGCGACGGTGTTCGGTCATCACGGTGTGGTCAAGACGGGCAAACTGGCTGTGGGTGACGGTGTTGCCGCGAAAGTGGATGTTGCCGCGCGCAGTCGCACCATGCGCAATCACTCGGCAACGCACTTGATGCACAAAGCCTTGCGCGAAACGCTGGGCGAGCATGTGCACCAGAAAGGTTCGCAGGTGGATGCCAGCAAGACGCGCTTCGACTTCGTGCACACGCAGCCGATGACGGATGCCGAGATACGCAAGGTGGAAGCGATCGTCAACGCGGAGATTCTGGCGAATGCGGACTGTCAGTCGCGCGTGATGGATATCGAGTCCGCGCAAAAGACCGGCGCGATGATGTTGTTCGGAGAAAAATATGGCGATGAAGTGCGCGTGATCGACATTGGCTCGTCGCGCGAACTGTGCGGTGGCACGCACGTGAGGCGCACGGGCGACATCGGCCTGTTCAAGATCGTCGCCGAGAGCGGCGTGGCTGCCGGCATCCGGCGTGTGGAAGCGGTCACCGGCGAAGGCGCACTGGCGCTGGTGCAACAGCAGGAACAGCAGTTGCAGCAAGTCGCCGATGCAGTGAAGGTTCAGCCGCAAGAGGTGGCGGCACGCGTCACGCAGATTCTCGACAACGTGAAGGCGCTGGAAAAAGAACTCGCCGCATTGAAATCCCGGCTTGCTTCTGCGCAGGGCGATGAGCTTGTCGCGCAGGCACAAGACTGTAATGGCGTAAAGGTGCTGGCCACCAGGTTGGACGGCGCTGACGTGGCGTCTTTGCGCGAGACCCTGGGCAAGCTGCGCGACAAGCTCAAGACTGCCGTGATCGTGCTGGCTGCCGTGAGCGAGGGCAAAGTGAGCCTGATCGCGGGGGTGACGCCTGATGTCACCAGTAAGGTCAAGGCGGGCGAACTGGTCAACTTTGTGGCGCAACAGGTTGGTGGCAAAGGCGGCGGCCGCCCGGACATGGCGCAGGCGGGCGGTACGCAACCGGAACACTTGGCGAAGGCGCTGGCCGCTGTTCTGGATTGGGTTAAGGCGAAGTTGTAGTTCGGTGAGTCCGGGCGTGCATGTCGCTCCCGCAAACGGCTGGCTGCGCCAGTAACGAGTCGCGACCGCCGCCCGGACATGGCGCAGGCAGGCGGTACGCAACCGGAACACTTGGCGAAGGCGCTGGCCGCCGTTGAAAGTTGGGTAAAAGGCAAACTGTGAAAGAAACAAACCGGAATTCACCTTCTATTTCGGTGATGGGCTGGGGCGTAGCAGGATAAAGTAGCGCTCGACCATGCATCGAATCAGCCAGGGGATAGCTTAAAAGTGGTGGCTGGAATCTTTTGCTAAAGGAAAGAAGCGATGCTGAGGCAGTCCGGCGATACGATCTTGCTGGTAGAGGACGAAGAGCCAGCGATCTTTTTGGTGCAGCAGGCGGTGGCCAGTTGTCCGGGGAATCTGTATCTGGCGGTGGTGCCGGACAGTGTCTCGGCGCTCGATTGGCTGTCCGTGGAAACGGCGCAGGGGCATCCGCTGCCGCGCTTGATCCTGATCGATTTGAAATTGCCCAAGCTGATCGGTTTGGTCGTATTGCGCACACTGCGCATGGATCAACGCTTGCAACATGTTCCAATCATCGTTTATTCGCAAAGCCATGAACCTTCGGATGTGGTGCTGGCCTACCAGATTGGCGTGAACAGTTTTGTCAAAAAACCGCAGACATTGGCCGATTTCAACCAGTTGATGCAGGAGTTGCTGGCATTAGGCTGGTTGAGCGAGACGGGTCGCGGCAAGTCATTGTCCCAAAGCGTCAGCACATGATGTTGTTGCGCGCACTGTTCGTTGCCACACCCAAGGCTGATGCCGGGCTGGTGATGGATGCGCTACGCCAACAAGGTCATCACCTCGAGGCGCGCCACGCCAACAATCAGCAGTCATTGGAGAAGTGCCTGCGCGAGTCAATTCAGGTGATATTCATCTCGCCCGCTGTGCTGTTTCCCGTCGAACACCTCATCGCTACCCTGCGTGCCAAAGAACTGGATATTCCGTGCATTGTTTTGCTGCGGGATCCTGCACAAATGACCTTGACCGAGGCGGTGCGCATGGGCGCCCGGGATTGCGTGCCGTTGCTCGACAGCCAGCGCCTGGTCCCCACGGTCGAACGTGAAATCGTGGCGGCCGCCTTGCGCTATAACATGCGCGAACAGATCGTCACCGATCATCTGTTGCAGGAAATCGACCAGTATATTTTGCGCAAATATGATCTGCAGCACGTGGTCAAACGGATCTGCCAGCGCATGGTCGAACTGTTCGGTTTCAATTTGGTCTGGCTGGGGACGAAAGTCGCGGACGGCACGGTTGAAATCGTTGAGGCCGCCGGTCAGACGGAATACCTGTCCGGAATTCAGGTGCGCTGGGATGATACGCCGCAGGGCAGAGGGCCGGCAGGGGTGGCGATACGCGAGAACCATCCGGTCGTATTGAGCGCAGATTCGGCGCAGTTCGCTCCGTGGCGCAAGCGCGCGGAGCAGCACGGACTGCGCCGCATCCTGGCTTTGCCGCTCAAAATGGATGCCGAAGTCATTGGTGTCCTGCTGATGTATGCCGCGCAGGAAGACGCGTTCGATAGTTTTACGGTCAACCGTCTCTCTGCATTTGCCGCGCGCGTTACCGTGGCGATATTGCAGACGCAGGAACAACAGGAATTGCGCCTGATGGATGTCGCCATGCGCAATGCGGCGAATGCGATGTTCATCACCGATTGCCAAGGGCGGGTGCAATGGATGAATGAGGCGCTGATGCGCATCAGTGGCTATTCGCGCGAGGAAATACTGGGGCATACGCCGCACGTTTTTTCTTCCGGCCAGCACGATGTTTCTTTTTGGCAGGAAATGTGGTCGCGCATTGTGCGCGGCCAGGACTGGCGCGGAGATATCGTCAATCGCAATAAATCGGGCGAGGTGTACACGGTCACTCAAAGTATCTCGCCGCTGTTCGACGAAAAGGGCGAGTTGACCAATTTTCTGGCGGTGCAGCAGGATATTTCCGAGAAGCGACGGCTGGAAGAAGAAATCCACTATCTCGCCTATCACGATGTGTTGACCGATCTGCCGAATCGCACGCTGTTCCAGGATCGGGTGCAGCAGGAGATTCTCCATGCCAAACGCGGCAAGGGCGAGTTCGCCGTGCTGTTCATCGATCTCGACGGTTTCAAGACGGTGAACGATACGCGCGGTCATGCGGCGGGCGACAAGTTGCTGCAGATCGTCGCGCAGCGCCTGCGCAGTTGTGTGCGCGAGGGCGATACGGTGGCCCGTCTCGGGGGAGATGAATTCACCATTCTGCTGCGCGGGGTGGGACATGGTGAAGGCCTGCGTCGCGTGTTGCGCAAGATCATCAAAGCCGTGGCCCAACCCTGTGAACTGGGTGAATTTGCGGAAAAGGTGACTGCCAGCATCGGTATCAGCCTTTATCCGCAAGACGCCAGCGGCGTGGAAAAACTGTTGATCCACGCCGATGAAGCGATGTATCAGGCGAAACAGGGTGGCAAGAACTGCTGGAGAATCTACGGGCAGAAGGACGTCATGCCGGATTGAGTCGCGCCGGCAATCAGCGCTCCCCGCGCAGCGGGAGGTGCCGCGCCACCTCTGTGGGTGTCAGCTTGAGCATGCAGTCGAAGTGGCCGAGCGGGCATTCGCGTTTGAAGCAGGGACTACAGGGTAAGTCCAGTCTCAATACCTGTGCCCGGTCCGACAGGGGTGGGGTGAATTGCGGGCTGCTGGAACCGAAGATCGCCAGTAACGGGCGATCCAGCGCGGCGGCGATGTGCATCAATCCCGAATCGTTGCTGACCACCAGATCAGCGCAGGCCATGAGTGCGATGGCTTCGGCCAGGTCGGTGTTGCCGCACAGATTGATCACTTGGCGGTTGCCGAGCGCGACGATCTTGTCGGCCACTTCTTTGTCCTTGGGCGATCCGATCAGCCAGACGGCATAGCCCCGGACCTGCAGATGCTGCGCCAGCTCGGCGTAATAGTGTGGCGGCCAGCGTTTGGCCGGGCCGTATTCCGCGCCCGGACAAAAGACGGCGACCGGTTTATCCAGCGTCAGGCCAAATTTATCCAGTACTGCAGTGCGCTGTTCCGCTTGAACCCGCAACTGCGGAGCCGGCAGCGGACGTTCAAGCTCTGCGCCGTTCGCTGCCGCCAGTGCAGCGAATCTTTCCACCATCAGCGGCAGCTTGTTTTTATTCAGGCGGCGCGCGTCGTTGAGCAGGCCGAAACGCCATTCACCGATGAAGCCGGTGCGCAGGGGAATGTTCGCGAAGTAAGGTGGCAGCGCCGATTTCCACGAGTTGGGCAGCACGATGGCCTGATCGTAGCGGGCCTCGCGCAACTGCATGCCCAGCTTGCGCCGCATGGAAAAAGAGGAAGCGCCATGGCCGAAAGGGTTGAGGATGACCGCATGCACCTCCGGCATCTGGCGCAGCAACTTCTCGGTCCAGGGTGGTGCAAAAATATCGAGCTGCACGCCGGGATGCCGCTGCAGCAGGTGCTGCAGCATGGGCTGCATCAGCACACAATCTCCCACCCAACTTGGCGCGACGACCAGGATCTTTTCCATTGTGGTGTCCGGTAAGCGGGCTACGGCCGGATAGGTTTCAATCGCCTGTTCAATGCTGTCCGTGCGGCAGCTCGCCTTTGAATTTATAGACCGTGCCGCAATAAGGACAGGTCGCTTCGCCCAGCTTCTCAACCGGGATGGCGACGCGCGGATGGGCACTCCACAAACTGACTGCCGGGGTGGGGCAGAACAGGGGCAGGGCTGCCGCAGTGACTTCTACATAGCGTTGCGCGAGGGTGTTGTCGGTCATGGTTTCCTCCTGAACTTCTTGTTATACGTGCGCCAGCCAGCTGGCGTATTTGGGGTTTTTGCCGGCCACGATGTCAAAGAACGCCGCTTGCAATTTGGCCGTGACCGGGCCGCGGCTGCCGCTGCCGATGACGCGCGTGTCCAGTTCACGGATCGGCGTCACTTCCGCTGCGGTGCCGGTGAAGAAGGCTTCCTCGGCGCAATACACTTCATCGCGGGTGATGCGCTTCTCGATCAATTCGAGTCCCAGGTCCTGTGCCAGAGTGAGGATCGAATCGCGCGTGATGCCTTCAAGACAGGAGGTCAGGTCTGGGGTGTAGAGCTTGCCCTTCTTGACGATGAAGATATTCTCGCCCGCGCCTTCCGCCACATAGCCGTCCACATCCAGCAACAGCGCTTCATCGTAGCCGTCCTGCGCCACTTCCTGATGGGCGAGGATGGAATTGGTGTAAGTGCCAACCGATTTGGAGCGGCACATATTGATGTTCACGTGATGGCGGGTGAAGCTGGACGTCTTGACGCGGATGCCCTTGGCCATGCCTTCCTCGCCCAGATACGCGCCCCACGGCCAGGCTGCAATGGCGACATGCACGCTGATGTTGGTGGCGGCAATGCCCATCCCCTCGGACCCGTAGAACACGATGGGTCGGATGTAGCAGGATTCCAGTTGATTGGCGCGCACCACTTCCTTTTGCGCCTCCATCAGCGTCTGTTTGTCGAACGGCATCTTCATCTTGAAAATGTAGGCCGAATTGAACAGGCGATCGCTATGCTCCTGCAGGCGGAATATCGCGGTACCCTGCGTCGTCTTGTACGCCCGCACACCTTCGAACACGCCCATGCCGTAGTGCAGGGTGTGGGTCAGGACATGGGTGGTGGCTTCGCGCCAGGGGACGAGCTTGCCGTCGTGCCAGATAAAGCCGTCGCGGTCGGACATGGACATGGTGTGTTTCCTTGGATTTTACGCATCGTTGCAGGGGCTGCGATTCTAGCCTTTTCCACGCCGATATTGAAGCTGCCGCTCGGCTAATTTATGCCCGGCCGCCACGGGTCTATATATATCCTGCGGCATATTCCCTTTAGGCACGCTTCGTGTAATCATTCTCCCAAGTGCTAGAGGGAGGCCGTGTGGCGCAACATATCAGCTCGCAGGAAATCAAGCCGGAGGTGCTCGACTCGCAGGAAGACAAGCTGCGCAAGAGCCTGCTCATCTTCGCTGCCGCCTTCATGACGTTTGCCGTCATGCTGTGGCTGGCGATCTACTGGGCGATGGGGGTGGATTTCTCCAGCAATGTGCCGCTGGGCTACCAGGTGATCTCGGTTGGCTCGCTGCTGTATTACATGAAGACACGCAATTTCGCGGCCTTCCGCTTTATCCAGCTGTCGCTGTTCCTGTTCGCCCCATTCATCATGCAATGGAGCATGGGCAGCTCGGTAACCTCGAGCGGGGTGACGCTGTGGGCTCTGCTGGCACCGATCGGTGCGCTGGTGGCGGCGAGCTGGCGCGAGTCGATTCCCTGGTTCTTTGCGTATATGGTGTTGACGGTGTTGTCGGGATTCTTTGACTACATGTTAGGCAGCGGCGGAACGGGCGGTATTCCCATGAACACCATCGGCCTGTTCTTTGCCCTCAATTTCGCCGCGATGTCCTCCATCCTGTATTTCCTGGTGCGGCATTTCGTCATCGAGACCGAAAAAATCAAGGAACAACTCGACCAGCAACATGCCTTGCTGGCGGAAGAACAGAAAAAATCGGAGCGCGTGCTGTTCAATGTGCTGCCCTCGAATAT
>Ga0210005_1002229_pt1 | contig 11477 bp, 15 predicted proteins | sample CryGey02umfilter_3_FD_183961 | JGI IMG/M metagenome (GOLD analysis project Ga0210005, IMG submission 183961) | Groundwater microbial communities from aquifer in Utah, USA - Crystal Geyser 4/9/14 0.2 um filter (SPAdes) (version 3) | ecosystem: Environmental > Aquatic > Deep subsurface >... | reverse complement strand
TCGGGTCCATCGCCGGGGTCGGGATGCGCGCGCAGACGCTGGATTGGGTCGCGTTGCGCCAAATCATGTTGTCCTGGCTGGCGACCCTGCCGCTCGCGGCGGCACTGGCTTTTGCCGTCGGCAGCCTGTGAACCATAACTTCGCACGATAGCTATGCAGCAGATCAATCGAGCATTAACCATTTCTGTGCCGGGCATCCCGACACTCTGGTTGGGTTTGCAAGGCGTTTTGTTCTGTTTGGCTTGCACCCCCATTCATGCCTCGACAATTGATCTTCCCGAGCTGATAGAGATCCCCCCAGGGATTTTCATCATGGGTTCGGATGCGGATGAACGCGAGCTGGCTTACCGCCTGGACGAGTCGGCCTACAACTCCTCCGTCACACGCGAACAAGGCTGGTACGAAGCAGAATTGTCGCGCCATCCGGTAATGAGCGAGTCATTTTGTATTACTGCAACACCGATTACCAACCGACAATATTCGTCGTTCATTGCGGCGACACGATACCGCGCGCCGTACGTTGATCGTAAGACTTGGGCTTCATATAAATTGATTCACCCATTTGAAAGCACACAACGTTTTTCCTGGAATCGGCAAAATCCACCGCAAGGACGCGAAGAACATCCGGTGGTATTGGTAAGTATCCATGATGCACAAAACTATGCCGCGTGGCTAACCAAACAAACCGGACAGCACTGGAGGCTGTCCACCGAGCCTGAATGGGAAAAGGCAATGCGCGGCACAGACGGGCGCATATTCCCCTGGGGTAACGAATTTGGTGCGGCGAGGCTGAACAGCGCGGATTCGGGGCCGTTTGATACCACGCCAGTGGGTCAATATATTGCGGGCAGAAGCCCGTTTGGTGTGCTTGATGGCGCAGGGCAGGTTTATGAGTGGACGAGCACGGTGCAAGGCGCGGGGCGCAACATCGTCAAAGGTGGTTCGTGGGATGATAAAGGATGTGGGGTATGTCGCCCTGCCGCACGCCATAGCCGTCCAGATGAACTGAAGCACATCCTCATTGGTTTTCGGCTGGCACGGGATATTTCATCGGACAAAAGCCGCCCCAAATGCCAATAGGCAGGTCTATTACGCCTATTCAAGTTTTCCGTTATGCACGGCTAAATAAAGAACGCGTGCGATTCAGATTGCCAGGTAGCGAGTAGAAATTCGCCAATTAAAACGTGGCATTAGACCTTCCTGGCCGATGGATGACACGCTGAAAAACGCGCCGAGCGATGCGCGAGCCTTAGTCCATCAGCGACCCTCCATGCAGCGCATCGATCAGCGGGCAGCATACTTTGCCGCGTTGCGCATCGCACTGCTTGACCAGCGCGGTCAGCGCGCTCTCCATTTGCGCCAGATCCGTCAGTTTGGCGCGTACGCCATTCAGCTTGTGCTCGGCCAGGCGGCGCGCTTCGCCACAATGAACGCCGTCTTCCAGTTTCAGCAGTTCGATGATTTCATCCAGACTGAATCCCAACTGTTGCGCGCGCTTGATGAATCGCACGCGCGCGACATCGGCTGCGCCATAGCGGCGGATACCGCCGTAGGGCTTGTCTGGCTCCGCCAGCAAGCCTTTGCGCTGATAGAAACGGATCGTTTCTACATTGACTGCGGCGGCCTGGGCAAACACGCCGATGGTCAGATTGTCGGGATTATTTTTCATATCGCTTGACTCTGTAGTTGAGTACGGAAGTAAGGTTACACCATCATGTGTATAGCCGAAAGGATGGATGACTTCATGTCTGAGCCAGAAAACATACGCGGCACACTGTTCGCTGGCGGGTTTGCCGCCATTCTCGCTTCGACCTGTTGCCTCGGTCCGCTGCTGCTGGTCGCGCTTTTCTTCGCCTGGCGGCGCATCTTCCTGCCCGCGCAGGACTGCAAGCCGGGAGAAATGTGCTCGATTCCACAGGTTCGCAGCGCTTACAAGCTCGTATTCCGGGTCGTGACAGCGATGGTGCTGGCCGCACTCGCTTTTCCCTATGTCTTGCCCCTGTTCTACTGAAAGGAGATCACCATGAAAACGCAAGTCTTGGCGCAAGCCAAAAAAGCAATAATTTTTCTCACCCTTATTGCCTTGGCGACTCCAGTTTGGGCGGCCTCGCAAACCGTTACTCTTGCGGTATCCGGCATGACCTGCGCAGCTTGTCCGATCACGGTGAAAAAAGCATTGGGCAGAGTCGATGGGGTTATCCGAACCGAAATGAATATCGAGAAACGCGAAGCTCAAGTCACGTTCGATGATGCCAAGACCAATGCCCACGCATTGACCGAGGCCACGAAAAACGCGGGCTACCCATCCGAGATCGGGAGGTGAGCCATGAACAACCGAACCCTGCTCAAGACCGGCATCATCGGTACGGTCATCGCGGCGCTGTGCTGTTTCACACCGGTGCTGGTGGTATTGCTCGGCGTGGTGGGACTGTCCGCCTGGCTGGGCTGGCTGGATTACGTGCTGATGCCGGCATTGCTGGTGTTCGTCGGCATCACGATCTATGCGCTGCGCCGCCAGCAACAAGGAGGTGTGAGATGAACCATCCTGTTTTGCACATCGCCGTCATCGGCAGCGGTGGCGCGGCGATGGCGTGCGCGTTGAAGGCGGTAGAGCGTGGCGCGCGGGTGACGCTGATCGAGCGCGGCACCATAGGCGGCACTTGCGTCAACATCGGCTGCGTGCCGTCCAAGATTTTCATCCGCGCCGCGCATATCGCACATCTGCGCGCGGCGGGTCCGTTCGACGTCGGCATCTCGGCGGCGGCACCGAGGATCAACCGCCACGCACTGCTCGCGCAGCAACAGGCGCGCGTGGAAGATTTGCGCCACGACAAGTACGAAGGCATTTTGGAAAGCACCCCGGCGATCACCGTGCTACACGGCGAAGCCCGTTTCAAGGACGGCCACACCCTCACGGTGCGGCTGAACGACGGTGGCGAGCGCGAGGTCGCATTCGACCGCTGCCTCGTCGCCACCGGCGCGAGCCCCGCGATTCCGCCGCTTACCGGATTGCAGGACGTGCCTTACTGGACATCCTCCGAAGCGCTGGCGAGCGACACCATTCCCGAACGACTGGCGGTGATCGGCTCCTCGGTGGTCGCGCTGGAACTGGCGCAGGCCTTTGCCCGGCTCGGCAGCAGAGTAGCGATATTGGCGCGCCATACCTTGTTCTTCCGCGAAGATGCGGCGATCGGCGAGGCGGTCACGGCCGCCTTCCGTGCCGAAGGCATCGAGGTGCTGACCGATACCCGGGCAAATGAAGTGCGCCACGCCCACAACGAGTTCGTGCTCCAAATGCAGAATGATGAGCTGCGCGCCGACCGCTTGCTCGTTGCCACGGGACGCTCACCCAACACTCGTGGCCTCGGGCTGGACCAGGCCGGTGTGGCGGTCAGTCCGCAAGGCAATATCGTGATCGACGACCAGATGCGCAGCAGCGCGCCGAACATCTACGCCGCCGGCGACTGCACCGACCAGCCGCAGTTCGTGTATGTCGCGGCCGCCGCCGGTACGCGCGCGGCGATCAACATGACCGGCGGCGATGCCGCACTCGATCTTTCCGCCATGCCGGCGGTGGTGTTCACTGATCCTCAGGTGGCGACGGTGGGACTATCCGAAACGGAAGCGCGTGAGCAAGGTATCGAGACCGTCAGCCGCGCGCTCACGCTGGACAATGTGCCACGCGCCCTCGCCAATTTCGACACGCGCGGCTTTATCAAACTGGTCGCGGAAGCCGGGAGCCTGCGATTGCTGGGTGTGCAGGCGGTTACGCCGGAAGCGGGCGAGATCATCCAGACAGCGGTGCTGGCCATTCACAACCAAATGACCGTGCCGCAACTGGCGGATCAGTTGTTCCCCTATCTGACGATGGTCGAGGGGCTGAAGCTGTGTGCGCAGACGTTTACCAAAGACGTGAAGCAGCTTTCGTGCTGCGCCGGGTAACGCGGGACAGGTAATCCGGGGTTGGTGGTAGCATGATGACGGATGGAACATTTTCCGACGGACAGAACCATATTGCGGAGAAAATGCGACTTGCGCCGAAAAACCGTTGTGACTATCGTAGTTGTGATCGCCCTTACCGCATTTCTGGCCTGGCGCTTCCTGCGCCCCATGAACATCTTCGTGGTGAGCGAGGCATTTGAGCGCCCCATCCCGGTGCGGCAATTGCCCGCCTCCGTGACTAGCCAGAGCGCCAAGGCCTGCGCTCAATGTCACGCGGAGGTGTACAACGAGTGGACCACCACCATGCACAGCCGGGCCTGGACCGAGCCTTACTTTCAAACCGACTGGAAATTCGACGACTCTCGACAGATCTGCAAGAACTGCCACATTCCGCTGCAAGACCAACAGGAACATCTGGTCACGGGCTTTCGTGACAAGGATAAGTGGGACCCCATTCTCGAACCCAACCCCCGTTTTGATGCGGACCTTCAGCATGAAGGCGTAACCTGCAACGTCTGCCACTTGCGCGAGGGACGCATCCTGGGCCCCTATGGAGACACTCGGGCCCCCCACGCCGTAACGAAAATGGAGGACCCGAACCAGGTATGCATGCGCTGCCACGTGGTACAGGGCAAGCGCTGGGATACATTTTTCCGCATGCCACCTTGCGGCACGGTCGTGGAGATCGAATCGGTTGGCGAAAAAATCAACTGCGTGCAATGCCACATGCCCGCAGTACAGCGTCCGCTGGTGGCGGGTGGACAGATACGCGCCGCGCGTCAGCACCTGTGGCGCGGCGGACACGATCCGGAAATGGTGAAACGCGCGCTCAAGGCCGAGTTCTCGGAGCAACCCATAGACACAGACCGGCACCGCGTAACCGCCACGCTCACCAATATTGGCGCGACCCATTTTCTGCCCACCGGCACGCCGGACCGGTATCTTACCGTTACGCTGCGGGTCCTCGATGCCGGAGGCAAGGTGCTGAAGGCGCAGGAACAAACCCTGAAACGTACGGTGATGTGGCGGCCGTTCATCGTGGATCTGTGGGACACACGCCTGCCGTACCAGCAGCCGCGAACGTATACGATGGACTTCGACACCAGAGGAGGCAAGGCCAGGCTCGCCGAGATCGTCGTACACTACCACCTGCTCGATGAGGCGCGGCGCAAGCGCATCAAGTACGAGAACAAGGAGCCGATTTTCTATGAAATCTACCGTGAATCGATTTCGATAAAGCAATAACAGCACTTGATTTACTAACGGGTCAATGGGAGGCGCAAATATGATGAACATGATGAACAACGGGGCTGGCGGTTGGATGATGGGCGGCATGTGGCTGTCATCGATTTTGTTCTGGATATTGATCATTGCCGGTGTGGTGCTGATCGTCCGCTGGCTGACGGCGCGTGATGGACAAGGGAAAATCTCCCCTGCTGAATCCCCTCTCGACATCTTGAAAACGCGCTATGCAAAAAGCGAGATTGACAAGGAAACTTTCGAGACAATGAAACGGGACATCGGGGGCAGTGACAATGAAAGATAACCGCAACCTTGTGATCGGAATATCGCTGCTGATTATCGGTATCATCGGGTTGTCCGCCTTATCCGGGATGCGCCTATCCACGGCTGGCATGATGGGTGGCGGGATGATGATGGACCGCGCAGGCATGAAGGAAATGATGAAGGGCATGATGGGCGATCTATTGCCGCCAGGCATCAATCCTGAGAAACTTCCCGATCCGCAGTCAACTGGCGCGCAACTGCTTGTGCAGTATTGCACCCAGTGTCATGAGTTGCCCGGCCCCGGCATGCATACGGCGGACGAGTGGCCGTCCGTGGATGACCGCATGATCCGGCGCATGCGGATGATGGGCGGCATGATGCACGACATCAACGCGCCGGCCGACAACGAATTCCGGACTCTTGTGGCCTATCTGCAACGGCACGCTCAGAAGCCCATGGACAAAACGAAGTACACGGATTTGAATACGCCCGCCGGAAAGTCATTTGATGCGACGTGTTCACAATGTCACGTTCTGCCCGATCCCGGGCAACACACGGCCGCTGAATGGCCTGGCGTGGTTGGGCACATGACGCAAAATATGAAGACAATGGGCAAACCATTACCTGATCGGGCAACGCTCGAAGCCGTCATTGAGTTCCTGCAAACACATGCGAAGTAAACGCATGATGCAAATGTGGGGCTACGCCATGAAATGAGATTCCGGTTATGAACGCATTCATGCTGCAATATGAACTCGCCATTCGCCTGGCCTGTTTCTTCGGGGTGTTCGGTGGAGTGGCACTGTGGGAATTTTCCGCGCCGCGTCGTCGACTCACCGTGCCCAGGCTTTTGCGCTGGACAAACAACCTCGCACTGGTAGCTCTCAATAACATTTTGGTGCGCGCGTTGTTCCCAGCGGCGGCGGTGGGGGTGGCGGCATTTGCCACCCGGCAGGGCTGGGGGCTGTTCAATTATTACGTTGTTCCGTTGTGGATGAGCATGCTCCTCTCGGTCGTGTTTCTGGATTTCGTCATTTATCTCCAGCACATCATGGTTCACGCCGTGCCTGCGCTGTGGCGGGTGCACCGGGTACATCACGCCGACTTGGACTACGACGTGACCACCGGGACGCGCTTCCACCCCATCGAGATCGTCCTGTCCATGCTTATCAAGTTCGCTACCATTGCCGTGCTTGGCCCGCCGGTTTTGGCGATGGTGATCTTCGAGGTGTTGCTCAACGCCACTTCCATGTTCAACCACGGCAACCTGCGCCTGCCAGCGGGGCTGGATCGGGTGCTGCGCTGGTTCGTGGTCACCCCGGACATGCACCGGGTGCACCACTCCATCGAAGACGACGAGGCTAATTCCAATTTCGGCTTCAACCTGCCGTGGTGGGACCGGCTGTTCGGCACCTACCGTGACCAGCCGCGCGCCGGCCATCTCGGCATGACCATCGGCATCCGCGATCATCGCGATCCGCGTGAGGTGGCGCGCCTGCCTGGCATGCTGCTGTTGCCTTTCAGGGGCGAGGTCACGGATTACGCCATCAACCGGCGCAATTATTCCGGTGATACGAAACGACCATGAACTGGTATGCCCACCCCGAATCGTGGTCGTTCATCCTGCGCCGTTATCTGCCGCGCCTGGCGATCTGCAGTCTTGTGTGGGAGGTCGCACAGTTGCCGCTTTATGCCTTGAGGGCAGAGCCGCTTCTGGAGCGCATCGCTTATGCAATTGCACACTGCACGGCGGGCGATGTCCTGATCGGAATAGCGGCGTTGTTGCTGGCCTTGTCCCTCAGCGGCGCAGGAGCACGCGCCAGTTGGCCGGGAACCCGAATAGTCATGTGGATGATAGTCGCTGCAGTCGCCTACACCGTGTGGAGCGAGCGCACCAATCTGGCCCAGGGTAATTGGGCATATTCGGTATGGATGCCGGTATTGCCGTGGATCGGTGTCGGTCTGACGCCGTTGTTGCAGTGGATCGTGGTGCCGCTGGTGGCATGGCGCTGGGCGAACCGGCAGCGCTAACCATGGGCATGTACCGGGCTGCTTCACTCCACGCGAAACACGCCACGCAGTTTGATTCCGACCCAGTTGCCCGGCAGTGCCGCGGCAATCCACAGCCAGCCGTGCAAACTGGTCGAGGATACGCCGGAAAGGAACGCGCCGATGTTGCAGCCGTAGGCGATGCGCGAGCCGTAGCCCATCAGCAAACCGCCGAGCAGCGCGCCCAACAGGGGTAGCACGGTCACGCGGAAATTCGGTTTGAGTTCGCCGGCCAGCGCGGCGGCAGCGAGCGAGCCGAGAATGATCGCCAGGTTCATTACACTGGTTTCATCGGTGAACACGCTGCTCTGTATTTGGTCGAGACGGTAGTCGTTGTTCCAGAAGCTGCTGCTTTCCGCCTCCCAGCCGAGCGCCGTTGCCATCTTCGCCCCCCACAGAGTGAATGCCCAGGTCACCACCCACGGGTGGCCGGTTTGCAGCAGCACGGCGAGGTTGAGGAGGGCGACCAAAAGCATGGTGAGGAACAATGGCCACGGGCCGCGCCACCATTGGTGGCGTTGCGGCGTGCCGGCTTCATCCGGATTTCCCCAGCGCAATGTTGCACGCCACAACAAGGCAAACACGCCGAGTTGCAACGCCACCGCCAGCGGCCAGCCGAGCATGTCGCCCAGCGAGGGCGCATCCCATTCGGGCAGATTGCCCCACCAATCCGAGTGCAGCGTGGCGAACCAGCCGCCAAAGCAGAAGGTGATGACGGTGAAGAACAGGCGCGTGTTGCCGCTGCCGAAGCCGCACAGCGTGCCCGAGCCGCAGCCGCCAGAAAGTTGCATGCCGATGCCGAAAATGAAAGCGCCGATCGCGACGCCGAAACCCAGCGGCGCAACCGCGCCAATCAAGCTGTGACCATTGAATGAACCCACTGCCAGAAATGGCGCGAACAGCAGGGTGGTCAGCCCCAGCAATAGCAACTGCGCGCGGATCAGGCGCACGCTGCCGATCTCCATCAACACGCGATAAGCGCCGGAGAAGCCGAACCCGGCATGATGAAACGCCAACCCCAGCAGCAGACCAATCACGATCAGGGCGATGGCGGATTGATGGACAATGGTTTGCCGTGTCAGCAGCAGCAAGAGCAGAAACGCACCGGTTAGATAGAAGCGCTGGGTTGGCATGATCGGGATCAACCGGATGAAATCGACATGGCAGATTGATGCAGGGACGGCAGAAACAAAAACGGCGCCAATCGAGATTCAACTTTCGATTGGCGCCGCATTTCCTCCGGCTCGATTACCAGCGTTTTGCCGCGCAGGGATTTTTGCTGGCGCACGGATTCATTTTGGCCGCGCACGGATTCGTCTTCATTGCGCACGGATTCATCTTGGCCGCGCACGGATTCGTCTTCATTGCGCACGGATTCATCTTTGCGCTGCAAGGATTGTTTGCCGCGCACGGGTTGGCCTTGAAACCTTTTTGCAGCGATGCGCTGTAAGCGGTCAATGCAGCCAGTTTCTTGCTGTTCCACGGCAAAGTTTTCGACGCCATCGGCACGACCATGCAGAACTGCACCATCTCATCCAGGTGGACAGATTTGACCCCGGCACGGTCATCGGTCATTTGCACGTAGTGCGGGTAGGGCTGGGCGAAGGTGGACTGGAAAGAGGCATTGTCGGCATGGCAGGTTTGGCACGACATGCCGTTGGTGCTGAGGCGGGTGTCGCTAAACAATTTCTTGCCATAGCGCACCAGGTCCGCATTCTTGCCTTTGTAGGGTTTGTAGTTTTTGGGGCGCATTACTCCCGACATATCCATCTTGGCCATCGCGGCGGCACATGGATTGGCGCCACATGGATTCATTTTTGCAGCGCACGGGTTCTTTGCCGCACATGGATTTTTCGCGGCACAGGGGTTCATGCGCGCACTGCGCGGCGCACACGGATTGGCGCGACAGGGCGCGGCGATCGCCATGCCCCCAACCGAGAGAGTGAGGATACCGGAAGTGATCAGCGTGTTAACCAGTTGATTGTATTTCATTTGTATTCTCCTAAAAAAGTCTGGGCGCGGGCTCGTCAAATGCTCCAAGGTCACGTTCGCTGTAGTGACGCCCTTTCGTCGCGCTCGTGGGGTAAACCTTACACGTTTTTTTATTTGGGCGGATTTTGTAATGGATCTTGCAGTGGTGCGACAAAGCGCGCAGGTCTATTTATTCAAGGGGTGTCATGTTCATTTTAAGCCGAGTGTGGTTGATATTGATTCTCTTTTTGCCGCTGGGCGCGCAGGCCGCAGTGGGCGAGCCTTATTCCCGCGCCAGGCTGGATGCGCTGAATCAGGCCGGGCAACCTGTTTTGGTGGCTGTTCATGCCGACTGGTGCGGCACCTGCCGGGTGCAGGACAGGGTGCTGGGCGATTTGCTTGGGTCAAAGAAATACTCGGCGATCAAGGTGTTGCGCGTCGATTATGACCAGCAACGCGCGGCAGTCCAATCCTTTGGCGTGCGCTACCAAAGCACGCTCATCGTATTCAAATCCGGCAAGGAAGTGGCGCGCTCGGTGGCGGAAACTGATCCCGCGCTGATTGCGGAATTATTAAATCAGGCGCTGTAGGGCGCAGTGATGGAAATCGGCACAAGCAGCTATGGCCTATCACTACTGGCGGGCGTATTGACGATCCTGTCGCCCTGTGTGTTGCCGCTGATCCCGATCCTGTTCGGTTCGGCGGCCGGCGCGCACCGTTTCGGCTCTTTTGCGCTGGTCGGCGGTTTGATGTTTTCATTCACACTGGTCGGGGTGTTGTTGGGTGCCCTCGGCGCTCTGGCCGGTGTGGATGCGGAGACTTTGCGGGTCGCGGGCGGCGCGCTGTTGCTCTTGTTCGGCTTGGTGTTAGTGTCGGATCCGCTGCAAATTCTCTTTCTGGCATGGATGAACCGTCTTGGCCTGGGGCAGGGGATGCTGGCGAAGTTTAATCCGGACGGGTTAAGCGGGCAGTTTATGCTGGGCATGCTGCTCGGCATCGTATGGACACCCTGTGTGGGGCCCACATTGGGGGTGGCGATTACCCTGGCAAGCCAGGGGCAGGCGTTGGCCCAGGTGGCGGCGGTGATGCTGGTGTTCAGTTTGGGCGCCGCAATGCCGCTGCTGGCGATAGGCGCGTTGTCGCGCCAGGCCTTGGGGAAATGGCGCCACCGCATGCTGGAAGCTGGTCAGGCCGGAAAAAAAATATTCGGCATCGCGTTGCTGTCAATCGGTATGCTGGTGTTGACCGGCGCGGATAAGTATTTCGAAAAGTGGGCACTCAACGCGATGCCCGACTGGCTGGGGACCTTAACCAGCCGTTATTGAAGGAGGCACTATGTCCGACAAGACCGCTTTGCTCAACACGCTGCTTGGTTTATCGATGATCGTCGAGGCACGCGATCCCTATACCGGCGGGCATTTGTGGCGGGTATCGCAATTCTCCAGATTGCTGGCGCAAGAGGCCGGCTTGTCGCGGCGCGACATCGCGCTGTGCGAAATCGGCGGTTTTCTGCACGATCTGGGCAAGATCGGCGTGCCGGATGCGATTCTGAACAAGCCGGACAGCCTGACCGGCGACGAGTATGCGGTGATCAAGACGCATCCCGCAGTGGGCGGGCGTTTGTTGACCAATCATCCCCTTGCCGCGCTGGCGTTCGACGCGGTGGTCGGCCATCACGAGCGCCCGGACGGTCAGGGTTACCCGCACGGACTTGCCGGCACGGTCATCCCCGAAGTCGCGCGCATCGTCGGCATCGCCGATGCCTTCGATGCGATGACCAGCACGCGCGCCTACCGCAAAGGCATGCCGATGGAAAAGGCGCTCGCCATCATCGGCGCCGAACTCGGCAAGCAGTTCGACGGGCCGCTGGGCAAACATTTTCTGGCACTCGATCCGAACGCCGAGATCACCCATATCGTCGGCCACAGCGAAGCAGGTATCCCACTGTTGCCTTGTCCGTCATGCAGCGCGCCGGTGGCGATCCGCCGCGCGCAGCATGACGGCGACCA
>Ga0210005_1002224_pt1 | contig 11492 bp, 6 predicted proteins | sample CryGey02umfilter_3_FD_183961 | JGI IMG/M metagenome (GOLD analysis project Ga0210005, IMG submission 183961) | Groundwater microbial communities from aquifer in Utah, USA - Crystal Geyser 4/9/14 0.2 um filter (SPAdes) (version 3) | ecosystem: Environmental > Aquatic > Deep subsurface >... | reverse complement strand
ACTCGACGCCGCGGCGAGCCGTGGCCGTGTGCTGTCGTATGTTGACGCAGACACCGGTGATTTACGGCGCGTTGATCGAGCGTCTGACATCTCAGATGCCGACTTGACTGACGGAGACGTACGTGTCTATTTCAAGAATCGGTGGCCGAATGTCATCAAGACGAATGTCTATGGCGAGACACTCGATCTGACAGATGCGTCAAAGGCTCCGGCCGGCGCCGAGCACCTGGTCACACCGAAGGGTACTTTCAACCACGAGTACGATCCGCGGATTGTCGAGTATGCCGCGGCGAATAACTACGGCAAGATCAAGGTCAATGATGCATACGAGAGCGGCTTCGAGAGCTATCTCACGGTACCAGAGTACATTGGCTACGGAGCGGATCCGCATCGCGCGTTCGTCGAGCATGCGCTCAAAACCGGAGAAGCCGTACCTCCGGCGGTACTGCGCGACTATCCAGGGCTGGCCATTGCGCACGGTGTATCTCCAGCGGATATCGTGGCTGACATGCCGGGTACACGTGCCATGTACCAGCCCGACATGGCCTCCGGCGCTCCGAATCTCGCAACCGCTCGCGGCGCCATCAGCTTCTTCAACGACGGTCCCGCGATCATCGCGCTGCTGAACGGCGCAGACGCCTCCACGTTCGTCCACGAGCTGAGCCATTTCGGATTGCGGTACCTGCCGGTCGAGAACCAGAAGGCAGTCGAGGCCGCGGTCAGAGCACAGGGACTCGACGTATACGTGGTCGAAGGAGAATTCGTCAACGGTCCCGAATGGCGTACGGTCAAGCGGGTCGCCGGACACGCGTACGAGCGGACGAAGGCCGAAACGCTTCCGGTCATCAAAGAAGAGCTGCGCCAGAAGCAGCTTGACCGGACCGAGAAGACAGCGACGACCGTTGCGGCGAAATTGGCCAGTGGAGACTATGCCAGTCCGGAACGCCGAGCCGATCTGCTCCGCCGCTCGATCATGCTTGCCGGTGCTCGTGAGAACCTGGTAGCCGTCGGTCGGTCGGCCGAGAAGTTCCCGGTGCCGCAGGAGACGCTGAGCTTCCTGCTAGAAGCGGCGGCTGAAGCGGAGAAGGTCGGCGAGGCCGCAGTCGCGAAGTCGCTGCGGGATGTCGTCGGCCGGTTGCAGAATCCAGAAGTCGGCGCTGAGGCGAAGAAGGTCGCGATGGCCGAAGCCGCCGCGAAGAAGGCGGCGACTCCGGCTCCGGCTCCGGTCCCGGCGGCAGCTCCGACTCCGGCTCCGGCTTCGACGACAGCTCCGAAGAAGTCTTCCGGTCCGCCGCTGGCGACTCCAGAAGCCCGACTTGCGAACCTTCAGCGCCGGAAGAAGGTGGCCGAGGAGTCGCTCGCGAAGCTGACCGGCGACGAAACCAAGAAGCAGCGGCAGACGCTGCACAAGCGCATCGGTGGAATCAACCGCGATATCAAGGCTGCCGAAGCCGAAATCGCAGGCGACGCGAAGGTCGAAGCTCCGAAGGCTCCGGCGCCGACGGCAGAACCGGCTCCGGCTCCGGTACCGACGCCGGAAGCCGTTCCCGATGCTCCCTTGTCCGAAGTCGCAACGACTCCGGCCGAAGCCGCGGTCGTCGACGACGCAAAGCTGCGGCGGCAGCTCGACATCTATGCCAGCCAGACGGCGAAGGCCGACGCGGCACGGCTGGCCGGCGACAAGAAAGAGGCTGGCAAGTGGGACCGCGTAGCACGGATGACCGAGGGTCGCATCCGGAATCTGGACCCGTCGGCGCTCGACGAGGCGAAGCCGATCGCGAAGGTCGAGGAGACGGTAGCGCCGAAGGTCGAAGACGCGACGCCAGCGCCGGCTCCGGTCCGGACTCCGGAACCCGAACCGGTTCAGACTCCGGTTCCGGCCCCCAAGCCGCCCGCCGAAGACATCCTGCTCGACCCCGAAGCAGAAGCCGATAAGCTACGGCAACTGGTGCGCGAACTTGAACATCAGATCGACACCGCTGACGACGCGGACCTGCGAGGCATCCTGAACGATCGGCTCAACGACGCCGTGAGCCGTATCGAACTCATCCAGGATGTCGTAGCCAAACGAGAGCGGCTGGCCCGCACCGAAGCCGCGCTGGCTGAGATCCCGTTGGAAGACGAGAAGCGGTTCAACGCGGCCAACCGCCGTACTGCTGGGCTTCGAAACGACGTGCTGCTGCTCGAAATCCGCGCTGGGCTGCGCGAGTCCGCGGCCGAGGCCGAAGCAGCGCATGAGGCAGCGGCCGTCGCGAAGGCCGAAGTCGAAGCCGAAGCTAGAGTCAAGAAGCCAGCGAAGGCCAGGAAGCCGAAGAAGGCCAGGAAGCCGAAGGCCGTCAAGGCAGAGGCAACGCCGTACGATCAAGCAGCCGCCGTCGTCAACAACCTGGTCGGCGGCTCGAAGACCGATCCGTCGGTCCTCGCCGATATGCCAGAACGTATCCGCATGACAGCGTCTGACATGTCTTCGGCGACTACCAGTGATCTCGACGACATGCTCGAATGGGTTCAGAGCCATATGGCGCGGCTCGCGGCCGAGACCGGTCCGAAGTCCAAGCGGATCAAGCTGCTGCTTGCCGGTTTCGACCCGGATGCCTACAGCGACGAAGCGACAGCCGCCGAAGAGATGTTCGCAACAGCGGTAGAAGACACGTTGCGCGCCGGGATGCCGGCAGAGACCCTGAAGTCATCGCCGCTCGGCCGAACCTACAAGTCGCTCGGTGGGCTCATCCGTGAAATCTACGACGCGGCGTCGGCTCCGAATAGCCCCATCGGCAGCAGCAAGGAAGTCCGCGATGCCATGGAGACCATGTTCGCCGCGGGACACGGCGACACCCGCAAGGTCATGGAAGCCAAGGATGCCATCTACCGACCGCCGATTCCGGAGGTGCCGCCGAGCGCGTTCGAGCGGCTGACAAACGAAGCGCAGTTCGAAGCCGAGAAGTGGAAGGCCGAAGAGACCAAGCGGCTGACTGCTGAAATCGCGGCCGAAAAGGATCCGAACAAGCAGGTCGACCTGCAAGAAGCGCTGCAGAAGATCACGGACTACACAGTTCCGACCGTCAAAGACCTGCGGACGAAGTTCATGGCCGGCGAGTCGTTCGACTTTCCGTTCACGCTGGACCGAAAGAAGCCGAATACGGCGTGGACTCCGGAAGACATCTCGCAATTGCAGCTCCGTATCGACAACGAGGCGCGAGCCGCCGGCGCGTCTCCGTCCGAGTTCGCCGAGAAATACGCGATTCATCACCGCGGCACTCCGACGTCTGCCGCGAACCTGGCGTACGTGTCTCCGGTCGAGTCCGTTACCGAAACCGACATCGTCCAGTCGTGGATGCAGCACCTGGCCCGCGCCGACGCGAGCCGCAAGAACGTGACCGACAAGATGCTCACCGCGGTCGAGCGCGGCCTGAGTTTCTTCTTGGTCGGTAGCGACGAGCTTCGGGCACAGGGCAATATCAGCGAGTCGCTCCGCGGCAAGCTCGACATCGGCATGCGGGCGCTGCAGCCGGCGATCCGCGCGAATGTGCTGGCTGGTACGAGGCATACCGGCGAGGGCATGGGCGCCGTCGCGCGGCTTGGTACCGAAGACATCGTCTACGGCGGCGCCGAATCCAAGATTTTCGATCTCATCGCTGGAGAACGTGACATCAAATACCGCGACGGCACGCATGTCCCGTCTGCCGATGGATTCGACCGGATGTCGGCTGTGCAGCAGACCGCGGACCGAGCATGGAACAGGCTGCCGGCGAAGATGCGCGAAGCATGTAAAGCTGCGTTCGATCACATCAACGGTGGAGGAATGCTCGACACGCTCGACGCCGTCGCGGGCGCCGGCACGAAGAAGCTGGTCGATTCTGCGCTCACCCGTATGTACGGATCCGAGAAGCGCCACGGCAGCTTCCTGTTCCTCGGTCATGCGCTCGAAGCCGCGGGGCACGCCAACACGTTAGCACAGGCCGATACGATAGAAGTCGCGCTTCGGGCCCTGCAAGCGCTCGAAGTCGGTACCGGTCGCCGCACGGCTGCTAGCACACGCAGCCAGACCATGGCGAAGAACGTCGTAAACGCGTTCACCGGGCCACAGGCCACGATTCGGACCGACAACATCGAGGCTGCCCGCAAGACCATCCTCACGCTGATCGAAGCCCACGGCGACGCCACGCGCACCATCGACATCTGGCGCGACGCGGGCGTCACCCTGTCGTCGAAGGACGCCAGACTATTCTCGCGTTGGGTCGATGGCATGGCGGTGCCGGCCGAAGACATTCCGCGCATGCGCGAAATCTCCGACAAGTTCGGCATCGGAGCCGACTTCGGCTACACGACATCGCTGATTGGAGAGCTTCCGGGCGAGCTGGCCGGCTACGGCCGAGCGGTCTACGCGCCGGCGGCTGCACGGTCGAAGCTCAAGAGCCTCATCAGACAGGCTCGCGAAGCGACTCAGGTGTCGCATGAAACCGTGAAGGACGCCTATCAACTGGCGATGAAATCGGTGGCTTCGGGCCGCACATCCGGCATTTTGCTCAGTTCGTCGTGGCACGCGCATCAGAACAGCATCGGCGATACCGTGGCGCTTGTCGTTCAGGGCGTTCCGGTTGGGACTGCGGCCAGGTCCTACCTGCGGCTGCTGCCGAGCAACTTCCTCATGATGCCACCGAACACGTCAATGACCGGTCTGCTGTCGCCGCCCGCCGTCGCGCTGCTTGATCGGATCATGCAAGTGTTCGGAACCGAACCGGGCAAGGCCACGCAGGCAGTCAGGCAAGCCGCTCGACGCACCGGCGACGTGATGGCGCACGTGTTCAAGTCGGTCTTCGCGAAGGGCATCAGCGACATCCGCACGCAGGACGTACTCGATGGACGCCCGGACGTCTCAGTGATGATCCGCGGTCGGCCCTATGTCTGCTCTGATCTACTGCAGGTGTTCATCCAGGAAGGCGGTCTTGCCGGCTGGGACCGGGCGCAGCTCGCGCACTACCTGTCGACCGGCGAGCTGCCGCGGATCGCGAAGGAAGGCATGAAGGTGCTGCAGGTTAACCGCCGGGCAGCCGAGGCATGGGCTGACACGCAGCGTATCGGCGCGGCCATCACGCTCATGGAGTCCGGAGCCGACCCGCGCACGGCCATTCGGGTCGTGGTCGACACCATGTTCGACTACGCAGAATCCGCGACGGCGCTCGAATCCAGCGCGCTCTGGAAGGCAATCCAGCCGTACTGGATCTGGACGAAGAACGCGCAGCGCCGCACCATCCGCGCCATGGCAGACCCCGAAACCGCATGGCGGTTGAGCGCCTCTCGGAAGTTCCTCACCCGCGGCACGCAGTCGGTATCCGATTGGATTTACGCGGTGAACACCGATCCGTACGGCATCCGCGAAGACCGGATGAGCGAAGAAGAGCGCGCTGCGTGGTGGGCCATCCGACGGGCTGTCGAGTGGGGCCACGACAAGGACATCCGTGAATGGACCGATGCCGAAAAGGAGCAGTTCGTCAACAACTTGGCTGATGACCCCGACATCGGCGGCTACGATTCGAACACGACGAGCTTCGAAGAAGCATGGGCACGGCTGACGCCGGAAGGCCAGATGATCTCGCAGTGGGGCTACGGTGGCCCCGACAAGGTGCCGAGCGAAGTCGTCGAGGCGATGAAGCTCATCGGCTCCGGCCGAGAGCTGACCGAATACGGCATCGAAGGCGGCGAGGCGCTGGCGCTCTCGGTCACGTCTGACCTGCCGACGGTTTTCTCCGGCCGCGGCTCGTATCCAGAATCCGACCCGGCGCTGCTCAGCAGCTTCGGCCGCGAGAAGCCGAACATCCAGATCCCGTTCGGCTTCACTCGCGACCCGAGGAACCGCACGCCGGAACTCGACGCCATCATGGACCAGTTGCCTGATGACGCCGTGCTGTCCGTGTTCATCCTCGGTGAGGACAACCACTCCGGCGCCATTCGGGCTGGCGCGGGACTGTTCGGTGCGGGGCTGATGGCCAGCGCCGGCGCCGTGATGTTCGGCGTCAACAATATCGTCGAGACCGGACAGAACGTCGGTGGGAAGATCACCGGAGCGCCGGTACCCGAACACGCTCGCGGCCCACTCACTCGCAACTTCACGGATCCGCGGCGTGTCATCGCCATGACCGAGGACGCATTCCGACCGGACGAGATGATGGTCGTGAGCGACGCGCTGCAGCTTCTGAGCGCCGGCGATATCGAGTCGGATCCGGTATACGTGCATCCCGCGTTCGCCAGCATCTACTACAGCTTAGTGCAATACGGGCTGATCTCGGCCGATAACGACTTGATGCTGCAGAAGTACGGCGAGCTGCGGTCTCCGCCGACTGTCGAAGACCCAGAAGGCTTCGTCGTCACGGCGCCTCGCTACGTCATTCACGACCCGCTGGCGAAGCTGCTGTTCAGCGCGGCTTTCGGCACCGCCAACAGCAACTTCAGGTCGGTGATGCCGGATGACCCGAAGACGCTCGCGGTACGCCGCGACGCCGATTCTGACATCGGAACGCTGCCGCCTGGGTCACCAGAGGCCGCGATGGCATTGCTGAGCAAGCTGGCCGAGACCGGCATCCTGAAGGTCTCGGAGTCCTCGCCGCAGCGGTCTGCGGTCCGCGACGACACCAGATTCCAGCAGCAGACACGCAAGCCTCAGTTCAACCAGTAGGCGCCGGCAGTAGAAGAACCGCTCGCGGCCTGATACAGTATCCATCAACCTGCTTCATTCGTGGCTTCGGAGATCGTCATGCGCAACGGCTGGAACACCATGGGCTGCGTCTGGGCCGACATCCCTGTGGCGCCTGGTGACGCACTCAGCGCCACTCGGGTGCTGTTCGAGGTCTCGGCCGACCTCACGTCGGACCCGCCGCGATTCGGTATTCCGACGGAGCACAACTGCGAGTCGCTCGAAGTCGTCGTCGACACCATCGCCGGCGGCGTGGCTCCGACCATCGAGTTCTCGATTTGGCGGGATGCCGCCGGTACGGTGCCATTCGTCAACGACGGACCGCCGGCTGCTACGGTGGTCCTCGGGCTATCGGCAGCCGGCGCCGAAGGCGGCGCCGCCATCAAGGTCGACAAGGACCACCACGAACATCCGACGTACTCCGAAGTTGACTACGGAGGCCTCGCGGCGAAGACCGCGCTTCCGATCGACGACCGGAAGCGCGTGAAGCTCTATATCGGGCTGCAGATGAACGCTGGCTACACTGCGAACCTGCTGGCGCTCGGCTACAACTGGCGGGCGTAGCTGGTCGAAGACCTACGGGTTCTCGCCGATCAGCCTGTCCAGCCGATCTGTGACCTCCCAGCCGACGAACATGATAACGGCGAGTTCGACCGAGCGGCCGGTTGGTAGCCCAATCAGCACGAACGTGGCTCCGGCTGCCATGCCGATCACTGCGTTGATCAGCATGTTCAGCACGTTCTCGGCCATTCGCTTGCGTTTGCCTGTCATCATGCGAATCTCCAGTGGCAGCGAGGAAGTCCGGCCGATGATCACTTCCGAGATGCCGGCGGGCCGCGTGAATCAGGACTTGTGCACGGCGTCCTTGCCGAGCACGCCCTGCGCCTTCCGTCGGGCCGCCCGGTCGGTGATGATCGCGCGAGCCAGCCGGAGCTGAGCCAGGGCGATGTCGTTCTCGGCACAGGCGAACGGCCCCGCCTGCATCCCCTCCAGCCGGTCGATCAGAACAGTCAGGACCGCGCCTTCGAGGCAGCCAGGCATGCTCCCCGGCTTCGTGCGGGCACCGTGCTGAAACTGGATGTCCAGCACGGTACGGTCTTTGATCTTGCCGATATAGCGGTGACTCGCGTTGCCGGCGTCCGGGTCGCGGCCGTCGCAGAACAGTACCAGCAGGTCGTTGAGCCCGAGACCGTCGTAGTGGCTCGTGATCGGGTGTGGGTACTGGGGTTCTTCGTCGAAGGCCCCCATCGCCGAGTAGGACGCCTCGAAGATGTCACACTTGCACGGGTACAGTTCACCCTTGATGCCGCGAATGACGTAGTCACCGGGGTTCGCCGTCATGCGGCCCTCCAGAGTGTCGATGTAGAGTGTCGCGTCTTCCCACTCGACCGCGGTGGCCGAGCATAGGGCCTCGATTCCCGCGAAGCAGATCGGCGACGGCTGCCACTGGATTGCTTCGATGGTGCCGGGCTTTTTGGTGTACTTCATCTCGATTCTCCATGACGGCGAGGAAGCCCGGCCGCCTGCGGGCATTCGCGATCAAGCTCCGGTTCCGGCATCGCTCACGAGCACGAACACGTGCGCCGCTCCCTTCCCGCCCCGGCCGGGTTCACCAAGCGGGAACTGCTTGCAGCGCGGATGGATGTCCACGCCCTTCTGGTCGTTGAGCGTGCGCGCCCAGAACGCAATGCCGAGAATCATCGCGTTGGTCTCCGGATTCACGAGCCGAAGCCGATAGGGATGGTAGCCGCGGACACGCTGCTCCTTCGCGGTGTACTTCTCTCGTGACTTCTCGTAGTAGGCGAAGACTTCCTTTGCCTCATCCGGAATCTCGTCGGTAGCTTCGTCCCACCGTGACATCTCACCTGGGATGCCCATGACCTGATCGCCGATCGGTACCTCCTTCGGGGCTGCCGCGACCGGTTGCTGTGCTGCTACCGGCTCCGGTGCCGCCTCTGCCGGCTTCCGGCTCGACCGCCGCCGGGGCAGTCCAGCCGCAGACACCTCGGCGCCGCTACCGGTATTCGATCTGGTCTCGGCCGCCGGTTCCGTTCGTTCTGCCGGCTTTCGGCCCACCAGTGGAAGACCTGCGATGACCGCTGCACGAACCACGGATTCGATGCTGATCTTAAGCCCAAGCGCTGCGATGACCGGATCGGCTTCGAGCCGGCGCGCGGCAGCGGCTACCAGTGGCTGCAGGTTCTCGTCCAGTTCGAGCACCACCGAACCACGTTTCGTAACGGTCAGAACCGGTTCGTCATCCATGGCTTCAGTCCCCTGCGGCAGCAGCCGATACCGCGCCTTGGTCATCGGTCGGGTTCAGGAGTTCGTCGAGGTCGACCACCTGCCACGGAGCCGGCACGTCGACGTAGGTGACGCTCACCGGGTTGTCGTCCGGGTCCAGCCCGTTGAAGACTTCACCCGGCAGCACGGTCGAGCAGATGATCACCTGCCCGTCGAAAGCGGCCAGCGATTGCATCGTCTGACGCAGGTATTCGGGGTGCCAGCTCACGTCAGGCAGATCAAGCACGACGTAGTTGCCGTCGCTGGCCTTCTTGGCGAACACGGTGCCGAGCGCACCCAGCAGCGCCGCGGATTCGCCGCCGGAGGTCTCGCTGAGAACCGCACCGGTCAGCCCGTGTTTGGAGCCGACGTCGCATGCCTTGCGCGTGCCGTCGCTCAGGCTCATGCCGAAGCTCATGAAGTCCGGCAGCGCCTTGCGGGCTTCGGTCTCGATCACCGAGATGTCGAGTGCAGCGCGCTTCGCGGTTCGTGCCGCCGCCGCCAGGTTCTTGTAGGCGGTCTTGTCGGTGTCCATGACCGCCGACTTCTGGGTGAGCGCTTCGATGCGCGTTTCGATCTCGCGAGCGCGCGTCTCCGCGGTCTGCGCGGCCGTGAGCCGGCTGCGGGCGTCGACGAGTTCGGCCTTGATGGTAGAGGAATCGCGGATGCTGCTGGTGTCGGTATTCATGTTCGTTCCTGATGATGAAGTAGATGGTGAAGCAGCGGCCGTAAGCTACGCGTCGTCTTCCGCCTGCAGCTTGGACCGCTCGATGGCGGCCTGCCGCAGCTCCTCGCGGGCGGCCTTGAGCGCCTTCTCGGCCGCTTCTTGCTCCTCGATCACCGTCGCGCGTTCTCGGCTGCCGACGGCATAGGCCGTAGCCGCCTGCGCAGCGTCCTTCGCCCAGCCCTCGCGCTCGGCCTGCCCGTCGGCCAGAGCTTCTTCGGCGTCGGTAACAGCCAGATCGAACGCCGTCAGGTCGGGTCCGGCCGCCGCAGCGATCTTTTCGAAGGCCTCTTCGGCAGCCACAAGCTCTTCTTCGGTCATGTCGGCGCCACAGTCGACGCTGTAGTAGACGCCGTCTTCGGGGTGCTCCCGGGTGTACCGCAGCAAGAGCCTGGCGGCGGCTACGATTTCCGGCGGCACCGCAGATTCCGCGACCGGGCCCGCACCGTCCGCAGCGGTCTTGAGCGCGGCATTGGCCTGCTGCAGTGCGGCTTCGAGCGTCTTCAGCTCCTTGTCCCACAGATCACGGGCCTTGTCTGCGTCGTTCCGCGTCTTATACTCGTTCTTGCATTGTGCGTCGAGTTCCTGGTAGCGGGCCTCCAACCGACAGACTGCAGCGTCGTACAGGTTGATCTTCGCCTGCGCCGCATCGATCTTCGCCTGCGCCGCGTCGATCTTCGCCTTGCGGGCTTCGACGTTGGCGGCCGCCGCCGTCCGACCCGCGGCGGCTACGACGGACGCCGCGCGCTCGACCCTGTCGTCGGCTGCGGCTTCGACCTTCGCGGTCGCAGCGGCTGCTGCTTCCTCGACGACAGTGGCTTCGAGTTCTGCTTCGAGCTTCGCGACGAGTTCACGCTCGGACTCGACGCTCCCGCCGCCGAGTCCGGCCAGCTCCACACGCAGGTTCTGGATTTCGGCTTCGATGTCCTTGGGCTTGCATGCCGTGTTCAGTTCCTTGGCGATCTTCTCGATCTTGCCAAGCGCATCCGAGATGTCGTCGTCGGCGCCGATCCGGATCTTCTTGGCCGCCACCAGCGCGTCGAAGGTTGGAATCACCGACGCCGGAGAGAGCATCCCACGGACGACCGAGAGTGCGCCGGATGCGTCGGTGGCCTCTCGGCCGGACAGCATCGCCGAGAGCGACAGGAAGTCACTGGCGGCGCCCGCTGAGCCCTTGGCGAAGGTCTCACGGATGCACCGGATTGGCAGCGATGGACTCGGCTCGCCCTTGTCCTTGCCGGCCGGAAGCCGACCCTTCAGGATGCGGACGTCGTCGATGACATGCTCGGCATCCTGCACCGCGCCGTTGCGCTCGCACAGGTAGTAGGAAGCCGACGGCTTCACGCATGTCACGCTGTTCAGTTCGAGCAGCTCGGCGCCGTCTTCGTCGAGCAGCCACATCTTGGCGTCGACGCTGCGGTCCTTGCCGTCGGCCTGCGGCGTAGCACGCTTGATGATCGTCTTGCCATCACGGATGGTGCCGAAGCCCCTGGCCGGCTCCTCATCGACCGCGGCGCTGACGCAGAGCTTGAGCGCGTCGACGACTGCGGACTTGTGGCCGCCGTTCCTGGCGTAGAGCAGCGTGAACCGCGCGAGCGGCACGAGGATCGGTTCACCGGTTTCCGACTTGACGGTGAGTTCTACGGCGGCGGCGTAGGGGCGAGTGGTCATGTCTGAAATCTCCAGAAGTAGCTGTTGAGTATATGTTAACGGTGTAGCTGCCCGGCGTCAAGCAGAAACGTAATACGATCTGCAGCCGCCGGTTCGGTCACGGGATGACCTTCCGGCGCCACG
>Ga0210005_1002219_pt1 | contig 11504 bp, 7 predicted proteins | sample CryGey02umfilter_3_FD_183961 | JGI IMG/M metagenome (GOLD analysis project Ga0210005, IMG submission 183961) | Groundwater microbial communities from aquifer in Utah, USA - Crystal Geyser 4/9/14 0.2 um filter (SPAdes) (version 3) | ecosystem: Environmental > Aquatic > Deep subsurface >... | reverse complement strand
TAGAGAATTAATGAGTAAACACAAAGAATGTTTGTTATACGGACAAGATGTTGGTGGTAGATTAGGTGGTGTTTTCCGTGAGGCAGCTACCTTGGCTCAGCAGTTTGGCGAGAACAGGGTGTTTAACACGCCTATTCAAGAAGCTTTTATTGTTGGAAGTACAGTCGGTATGGCTGCGGTGGGGTTAAGACCTATTGTTGAAGTTCAGTTTGCCGATTACATTTGGCCGGGACTCAACCAATTGTTTACAGAAGTTGGACGTTCGTACTACCTTTCTAATGGAAAATGGCCTGCCAGTATGATATTAAGAGTACCTATCGGAGCTTATGGCTCGGGCGGACCTTACCATTCTTCTAGTGTGGAATCTGTGGTGACCAATATCAGAGGCGTAAAAGTAGCCTATCCATCAACGGGTGCAGATTTAAAAGGCTTACTAAAATCAGCTTATTATGACCCTAATCCGGTAGTAATTTTTGAGCATAAAGGCTTATATTGGAGTAAAATTAAAGGTACTGAAGGTGCTAAAACCGTTGAACCAGATGAAGACTATGTAATTCCTTTCGGGAAAGCCAGAACAGTTATTGAGGCTGATGCAGATAAAATTAACAATGGCGAAAGTGCTGTTATCATTACTTATGGAAGGGGTGTTTATTGGAGCTTAGAAGCTGCTAAACAATTTAAAGGTCAGGTAGAAATTATTGATTTGAGAACACTTAACCCTTTGGATGAAGCAGCGATGTATGCAGCCACCAAAAAGCACAACAAAGTACTACTGGTTACCGAAGAATCTATAGAAAATTCTTTCACACTAGGGTTGGCTGCACGTATTCAGAAAAACTGCTTTAAAGATTTAGATGCTCCTATAGAAATTGTTGGCTCGATAGATACTCCTGCTATTCCATTAAACTCTATTTTAGAGGCTACGTTATTACCTAATGGAGATAAAGTAGCAGGGGCATTGAAAGGGTTGTTGGAGTATTGAGTTGTAGGTGTTTTTGTTTCTTAACATTACCTTATACTAAATGTTAAGATGTGAAGAGTTTATGGTAGTTAATATCTAAAACCATAATTTTCCACACATTTCATTTGCTTTATCATGCCATTTAAATCCATGTTTTATTACTAAAGGTACTTCAACAAAAAAATTATGAATAGTTGTCTTAAATAATAGTTTGTTAGTTACTAGACACCCAGCAACAGGGACATATCTAACCCTAAATTTATTTTCTGCTGAATCACAAGGAGCTCTCCTAGCTCCTAACCCATAAGTTAAATAGCATTTAACTTTTTTACTATTCTCGGTATATAAGTTATTTTTTTCAATTCCGTACTTGTATTTAATTTTCTCTTGTAATTTCCCTTCATCGTATAATTTCCATGTTCCATGTCTTCGTCCGTTATAAATTATTTTTCCTTTTGAGGTTGTTTGACCAAGTGAATCATAGTTTACTTCTCTTCCCTTTTTCCAAATTTTATCATGTTTCGTTTTCTGCTTTAGCGTTCCATTCATGTAAAATTCTTTTCTAATCTTATAACGCTTATAAATAACATGAATGCTACCATCATCATAATAAGTAGTATCTGCACCCAATAATTTTAGAGTTAAAAAAATAGATAGTAAAATAGCGAATATTTTGTTCATATAATTAATACTAACTTATATATGATAAAACTCAAAAACATCAAACATTTATTTTTCAAATGTATAAAAAATAGGTTAAAAAGCAGTGAAAAATCTTTTTGTGTTTTCCTTTCAAATTTACTTATATTGGTTTTACTACCCAACAATCCCGATAGCCATTGGACTCTTGAATGGCTATAGAGCAAAATAACACACCTCTGATGTTGTATTCTCGCTGCTATGGCTACTTCGAACAACATCTTCTCCTCTCATGCCGATAATCTATCGGGAAGAGGAAATTCAGTACTAAAAAAAAGATTATTTTAAGTATAATCATAGCTATTCACAAAATAATTCCTACTTTTGCAACCCTTAAAAAAACGACTGTTTTTCAGCACACAGTTAAACTAACTCTCTCTCGTTTATGCTGATTTAAGATGAGATACAAAAATTAAAAAAATGACTGACAAAGAAAAGTCTGCCGAAGAAGGCAAAGAAGAAAAAAAAGTAGTAGCTAAAAAAACTACAAAAAAGACAACTGAAGAAGCTCCTGAAACAAAAAAAACAAAAAAAGAAGAAAAAGTTGATGTTGTTGCTGAAGTTGAAAAAGAAGCAGAAGTTAAAGTTTCTAAAACCGTGTCCGCCTCAGGTACGAAGGAAGCTGCAAAAGAAAAATACAAACCAGTTGCTAAAGTAAAAACAGAAGTTAAACCTCTTGCTGATTTTGATTGGGATAGAATTGGTAAATACGAAGAAACGTACACTCCAGCAGAAAAAGCTTCTATGCAAGAAGTGTATGATGAAACACTTAAATCAATTGCAAACGAAGAAATTTTAGAAGGTGTTATTGTTGCTAAAACAAACAGAGATGTAGTTGTTAATATAGGTTTTAAATCTGAAGCAGTAATTTCAATTTCTGAATTTAGATATGACCCAGATTTAAAAGAAGGCGATAAAGTAGAAGTTTTTGTTGTAAATCAAGAAGATAAAAACGGACAATTAATACTATCACACAGCAGAGCAAGAGCATTAAAAGCTTGGGATAGAGTAAATGAAGTATTAGAATCACAAGAAATAGTTAAAGGATACGTAAAATGCAGAACCAAAGGAGGACTTATTGTTGATGTATTTGGTATCGAGGCATTTTTACCAGGTTCACAAATTGATGTTAAACCAGTTAGAGATTACGATATCTATGTAGATAAAGTAATGGAATTCAAAGTGGTAAAAATCAACAAAGAATTTAAAAATATCGTTGTTTCTCACAAAGCGTTAATTGAAGCTGAATTAGAACAACAAAAAGTTCAAATCATCTCTAAATTAGAAAAAGGACAAGTATTAGAAGGTGTTGTTAAAAACATTACTTCTTATGGTGTTTTTGTTGATTTAGGTGGTGTTGATGGATTAATACATATAACTGACCTATCTTGGGGAAGAATTAATCATCCAGATGAAATTTTAGAATTAGATCAAAAAATCAATGTTGTTATCTTAGATTTTGATGATGATAAAAAACGAATTGCATTAGGTGTTAAACAATTACACGAACATCCATGGGATAAACTAGATGCTAAATTAGCTGTTGGTGATACCGTAAAAGGTAAAGTTGTTGTTGTTGCTGATTACGGTGCTTTCATAGAAGTAATTCCAGGTGTTGAAGGTTTAGTTCATGTTTCTGAAATTACTTGGAGCAATCATTTAAAACCAGCACAAGAATTTTTTAAAGTTGGTCAAGAAATTGAAGCTCAAGTATTAACTCTTGACAGAGAAGAAAGAAAAATGTCGTTAGGTGTTAAACAACTTTCTTCAGACCCATGGGAAAATATTGAATCTAAATACAGTGTTGAGTCTAAACACAAAGGAAAAGTTTCTAACATTTCTGATTTTGGTGTTTTTGTTGAATTAGAATCTGGCGTTGATGGATTGATTCATATTTCTGATTTATCTTGGTCTAAAAAAATTAATCACCCATCTGAAATCACTAAATTAGGTGATGAAATTGAAGTGGTAATTTTAGAAATTGACAGAGACAACAGAAGATTAAGCTTAGGACACAAACAATTAGAAGAAAATCCTTGGGATGTTTTCGAAACTGTTTTTGAATTAGGTTCAACACACGAAGGAACAGTTTCCGAAATCACTCCAAAAGGACTGTACATTGTTTCATTACAATATGGTGTTGAGGGTATTGTTACTAAGAAAAATGCAGAAAAAGAAGACGGTTCTTTCTTAGCTTTAGATGAAAAAGCTTCCTTTAAAATTGTAGAATTTAACAAAGGTGCTAAGAAAATTGTTTTATCTCACACTCAATTGTTTAAAGAAAGTGAAGATGAAGCTAAACCATCTAATAAAACTGCTTCAAAAACAAAAGCCAAACCAACTTCAAATGCAAGTGCAGTGAAAAAAGTGAACGATAATATCGAAAAAACCACACTTGGTGATTTAGATGCTTTGTCTAACTTAAAAGCTGACTTAGAAAAAGAAGAAAGAAAATAATTTTCTTTTTGGTATAAATTTAAAAGCCCCGAAAATAAATTTTCGGGGCTTTTTTTATGAAATTTTCGTTATTACTCATGTAGATTAATGTGTTTTATATCAACAACATAAAAATATGAATCGAGCCTACTGCTCTTACATTACCGTTGAGGTTTTTTGGTTGGACTTCAGTCCAACCTTACGAAACAATCGAACCTATGGTTCTTTGTAGTAATAAAAGAGTTCCGTAGGAACGGACATATTGTAACAACAGACTTTAGTCTGTTGCTAAGAAACGATAACAAAAAGTAGTTCCGTAGGAACGACATATTAAAGCCTCATCCTAACGGTTATAGGGTCAGTTCACAATAACATTGATAGCGAAAAAATTAGCTACCTGAACAGTAACAAATTTTCTATTCAGTAATTTTACTATCTTTGTTGTTTGGCTCTATGAATTTTAAAAAAATAATGCTCTAACCAAATTTTGACACGCTACTCAAGGTATATCAAATTCTTAAACATTTTTGGAGATGTTGCACTACTCAACATTGCCTACATTGTTGCTTTCCACATCAAATTTGGAGCATTTCACCCTCCATTTTTATCCATGTTATTTTATATAAATGTAATATGGGTTCTTGTTACTTCTATTATTAAACCATACAAATTAAAACGAACAACAAAGTTCCACCAAGTACTTAGGGTAACTTATACCGTTTTGTTTTTCCATATTTTGTTAGTGTTTGCCTTTTATGTATTTGAACAATCCAACCGATATTCTAGGGAGTTATTGGTATTGATGTACAGTATTTTAGCCATTTCTTTGTTTGTATGGAAAATAGCTTTTGTGTTATTTTTGCGTTGGTTTAGAAAAAAAGGATTTAACTACCGAAACATTATTATTGTTGCTAATGAAGACAATCCTATTCAACTAAAAGCCTATATCGACAACCATCCTGAGTTAGGATTTCGTGTACTAAAAATTTACGAACCTAAGCACTATGAAACATTGCAATTACATAGCGAAATAAAAAAATTCAGCACCGAAAATACCATTCATGAAATTTTCTATACAATGTCATCTATAGACCATTACACCCTAGTTGATATAATGAATTATGCTGAAGATAATTTTATTAAAATGCGTTTAATTGCCGATTTTAGAAGCATTTTATTTAGAACATTAGAGTTAGAACATTTTGATTTAATTCCTATTTTAAGTGTTGTTTCCACTCCTTTAGATAATGCTCAAAATCAAATTATCAAACGTGTTTTTGATGTTCTTTTTTCATTTTTTGTAATTGTTTTATTGCTAAGTTGGTTAATTCCTATTTTGGCTATTATCATTAAACTAAACTCAAAAGGACCTGTATTTTTTAAGCAGCAAAGAACAGGACGAGGAAACAAAACTTTTGTGTGCTACAAGCTTCGTTCAATGGTTGTGAATGATGATTCAGATGTTAAACAAGCAACCAAACAAGACCATAGAATAACATCTGTTGGTAGGTTTTTACGAAACATGAGTTTAGATGAATTGCCTCAATTTTTCAACGTACTGATTGGAAGTATGTCGGTTGTCGGCCCCCGACCACACATGCTCAAACATACCGAAGAGTTTTCAAACGAATTAGAAACCTTCATGTTTCGGCATAAAATCAAACCTGGCATTACAGGTTTGGCTCAAACAAAAGGCTACAGAGGCGAAACAGACGATTTCGAAAAATTAAAAAACAGAGTAAAAATGGACTTTTTTTACATAAAAAATTGGTCTTTTCTGTTCGATTTAGCTATTATTGTTAATACCGTGTTAGATATTTTTAGAAATTCAGATGAAGATGTGTAAATTTGAAGATTTGAAAATGAAAAATCAGCGAAAACTTGCTAAATCCGTGTCCCGATAGTTCCGATAGCTATCGGAATAGGGATGCGTTCTATCATTGTGAGAATGTGTTAATTTGTAAATTCTAATAAACAAAAATACTTTTGTAAAAAAATGAACAACAATTCCAACCAAACAAATGCAAGAGAAAATTAACGCTAACAAAAATTGGAAATTTATCATTTCGCCCAAAAGCAACGTGATAGAGCTAAATTTGAAAGAAGTTTGGAATTATCGTGATTTGTTAATGCTTTTTATTAAACGAGATATTGTTACCATTTACAAACAAACCATTTTAGGTCCACTTTGGTATTTAATTCAACCGCTTTTCACAGCTGTAATTTTTACCATAATTTTTAATAATGTTGCTAATATAGACACAAATGGAATTCCTCCATTTTTATACAATTTAGCAGGAATTACTATTTGGAATTACTTTAAAGACTGTTTGTTAGCCACATCGGATACGTTTAAAAGTAACCAACACATTTTTGGAAAAGTTTATTTCCCAAGGTTAATATTGCCTTTGTCTGTAGTACTTTCTAACCTCATAAAATTTTGTATTCAGCTCATTGTTTTTGTTACATTTTATATATACTACACCGCAAATGGTGTTGAAGTTTCGCCAAATAAACTCATCGTGTTTTTTCCAATTTTAGTTATTACTATGGGATTTTTTAGCTTAGGATTAGGAATGATTATTTCCTCTATGGTAACAAAATATAGAGATTTAGTTTTTTTATTGCAATTTGGTGTTCAATTGTTAATGTACTTATCTTTAGTTGCTTATCCGTTAAGTTTAATACAAGAAAAATTACCTACACTTTCGTGGATAGTTGAATTTAACCCAATGGCTCACATCATAGAAACATCACGCTATATGTTGCTAAATTCGGGAGTAATATCCCTAAATTGGATAATTTATACCGTAACAGTAACTATTGTAACCTTTTTGCTTGGCTTAGTAATTTTTAACAGAACAGAAAAAAGATTTATAGATACCATTTAATGAGCAAAAACGAAATTATATTAAAAGTTGAAAACATTTCTAAACAATATCGTTTGGGAATAGTTGGCACTGGCACCATTGCCGATGATTTAACTCGTTGGTGGTATTTAGTGAGAGGAAAAGAAGACCCTTTTTTAAAAATAGGCGAAAGCAACGACAGAAGTACAAAAGGTGAATCGGATTACGTTTGGTCGCTAAAAGACATCAGTTTTGATGTTATGCGAGGCGATGTAATTGGAATTATTGGTAAAAACGGGGCAGGAAAATCAACCTTACTAAAAATTTTATCGAGAGTAACAAGCCCAACAACAGGCACTATAAAATCTGATGGGAGAATTGCTTCTTTATTGGAAGTTGGCACAGGTTTTCACCCTGAACTAACAGGAAGAGAAAATGTATTTTTGAATGGTGCAATTTTAGGAATGACCAAAAAAGAAATTGAAAGCAAATTAGATGAGATTATCGAATTTTCAGGTTGCGAACGCTACATTGACACGCCAACAAAACGCTATAGTAGCGGAATGACAGTTCGTTTGGCTTTTGCAGTTGCGGCTTTTTTAGAACCCGATATTTTAATTGTTGATGAAGTGTTGGCTGTAGGTGATGCCGAATTTCAGAAAAAAGCCATCGGAAAAATGAAAGATATTTCGAGCGGAGACAATGGCAGAACAGTATTGTTTGTGAGCCATAATATGGCAGCTGTTCAGAATTTGTGCCCAAAGAGTATTTTGTTAGAAAACGGGAAAATTATTTTTAATGGAGAAACAAATGATGTAATTACACATTATTTATCCTCTCAAAATAGAAATTTTACTAAACTTTCTGAAATTGAAAATCGACAAGGGAACGGTAGCTTATTATTTAAAGAAGGTAATATTAAAGGCATAGAAACTCAAAATGGAATTATTGAAACTTTTAAGGATGTTGCTTTAGATTTAGAATATGATTTGAATATCGAAAAAGTGTTGAATTTCAGGATTGATATTGGGATTAATAATTACTTAGGAGATAGAGTTGCTTGGGTTTCGTCCCAAACATTACCAACAAATTTTGATATAAAAAATAAAAAAATTTCCTTTGTGATATTCAATTTACCATTGGCTCCTGGAGATTATAATTTGAATATTTTTTGTGAAATTAATAACGAAATTGCCGATTGGATAACAGGTGTTTTGCCTTTTACCGTTGCCGAAAAAGATTATTATGGTTCAGGAAAGGTTGTTCCTGCAAACCAAGGTTCGGTGTTGTTAAATTTTAAAATTAACTAACCATGATAGAAAAACTCAAAAAATATCTAAAACAAGTAGAGGCTAATCAACATTTAATTATAAATGAAATAGAAAGTTCAAAAAAACAAACAAAAGAAGTAGAATGGGCTGCTATTTATCACGATAGTATTCGAGGAAAAAAATGGTTGGAAGAATTGCCTTTAAACATTGGTAGATGGGCCGGAAACTATTCTTTTTTTTATGTTTTAAATAGAATTTTAAACGATTATCAACCTAAAAAAATTTTAGAATTAGGGTTAGGTGAATCTTCAAAAGTAATTTCTGCTTATTTAGATAATTATTTAATCGAATCAACGCATCTTATTATTGAACAAGATGAAAATTGGGCAACTGCTTTTAACCAAAAATTTACCTTGTCAAAAAATTCAACAATAAAGGTACTACCGCTAGAACAACAAGAAGTAAACAGCTTTAAAGTAAATGGGTACACTAATTTTGCTGAAGAAATTTCCGAAACATTCGATTTTTATCTTGTTGATGGTCCTTTTGGTTCGGAACATTTTTCACGTTATGACATCATTAGTTTAGTGAAAAAGTTTACTCCAATACAGCAATTTATTATTTTGTTTGACGACACAAACAGAAAAGGCGAATTTGAAACTTGCAAAGAAATTAAATCCATTTTAGAACAAAATAAAATTAACTTTTATGAAGGATATTATGAAGGAGTAAAAGGGTCAACCATTATTGCAACAGAGCGATATAAATACGCAACTTCTTTATAAAAACATTAACTTTATTATGGATAAAAAATTAGCTCCCATAGTTTTATTTACCTACAACCGCCCTGAGCACACACAACAAGTACTTGATGCGTTAGCATTAAATAATGAAGCTAAAGAAAGTATATTATACATTTATTGTGATGGAGCAAAACCATTAGCAACCGAGCAAGAATTAGAAAAAATTAATATAGTGAAATCTATTGCAACTAAAGAACATAGGTTTAAAGAAGTAGTTGTTATAGAACAACAAAAAAACAAAGGATTAGCAAACTCAATAATTGATGGAGTTTCTGAAATAATAAATGAGCATGGAAAAATAATTGTTTTAGAAGATGATATAAAAGTAGAATTGGGTTTTCTTAATTACATGAATACCGCACTTGATTGTTTTGAAAATAAACAAGAAGTGTTTCATATTAATGGATTTAACAACGAATCTAATCTGCAATACCTGTTAAAAGATTACTATTTTCTACATTTTATGAGTTGTTGGGGTTGGGCTACATGGAAAGATAGGTGGAGTAAAATCAATAAAGACTACCACTATTTTTATAACAAATTACATGAAAATCCTGCTGATTTAGCAAAATTCAACTACGATAATGTGTTGAATTTTGATGAACAATTAAAAGCAAATATTGATGGTAAAATAAAAACATGGGCAATTCTGTGGTTTTCTACTGTTTACTTTAATAATGGATTATGTTTAACTCCAAAATATTCATTTGTTGAAAATATTGGAATGGACGGAACAGGAATTCATTGTGATGTTAATGAAAATCATAAAAAATTATATCATTCTAAAAATGTGCCTTTAATCGATTTCTATAAAAAATTAGAATTTAAAGAACCGAAACTAGCTAAAATTCATTTAAAAATGTTCTATAAATACGGGCAACATTTTAGCTATTTCCATAAAATAAAAGAAATCGTAGTCCGAAATTGGATTAAACTAAAATCCATCATAAAAAAACTAATTGGCTACAAGAAGGAAATATTGATTGAGCAAATTCAGTGTAAAAAAAAGTGGTATGGAAATGATTATGGAGGATTTTTTGTTCATCCAACCACATTAAATGAAAAATCAATTGTCTATTCTTTTGGAATTGGTGAAGACATTTCTTTTGATGAAGCAATTATTAATAATCATGGTGCAACTGTTTTTGCTTTTGACCCTACACCCAAATCAATCAATTGGATAAAACAACAACAACTACCTACAAGTTTTCATTTTTATGATTTTGGCATTGACATTATTGATGGAAAACGAATTTTTCATCTACCAATAAATGACGGACATGTTTCAGGCAGCATTCACCAACCAAATCATGTAGCTAAAAACAAACAAGTTGAAGTGAATATGAAGTCCATTTCAAGTATATTGAAGGAACTAAATCACTCCAAAATTGATGTGCTAAAAATGGACATAGAAGGTTCTGAATATGACGTATTGGAAGATCTTCTCAATGTTGATATTGAAATAAATCAATTATTAATTGAATTTCACGATCGGTTTTTTGAGCATGGACAAGAAAAATCAAAAGCTATCATAAAAAAATTAGCTAAAAAGGGTTTTTTAATTTTTGGTATTTCAGCTTCAAAAGAAGAGATATCATTCATTCATAAAAGAATGTTACATAACATTTAACTTGATTACTATCTCAACCATATCAACATCAAATACTGGTGGTGCAGGAATTGCAGCATTAAGGTTACATAAAAGTTTAAATCAACAACAACTTGTTTCTTCTACTTTTATTAATGCTGTAAATGAAAATAGTAATGAAAAAATTGTTCGAGTTCATCCAAGTATAATGGTTAATAGTGGGCAGCACTTTATAAATAGAATACATGGAAAAATTAATAGAACTCTAAAAACAAATCTGCCTCTTTTTATAGATAATTTAACCCAGTTTAAGAGTAAAATCAATAATTACAGGCTAAATTGTGAAATAGCTTCCCTCCCATTTTCTCAATTTAAAGTTGAAAAAGAACCAACACTTTTAAATTCCGATATCATTCATTTACATTGGGTAGCTGAATTTATAAATTACCCATCATTTTTTAAAAGTATAAAAAAACCCATTGTCTGGACCCTGCACGACATGAATCCTTTTCAAGGAATTTTTCATTATAAAAATGATGAAATAAATAACCCTTCTGTCTCAAAAATTAATACGGAAATACTCAATGCTAAGAAAAAATTTATACATCGAAATCAAAACATTCACATAGTATGCCTAACAGATTGGATGTATCAAGCATCAAAAAGTAGCAAAATTTTAGGTAAATATCCACATTATTTAATACCTAATGGGCTTGATTTTACTCAATTTAAAACGGCTCTATCCAAAAATGAACTAAAAGAGACATATTCAATTAACAACAATAATAAAACCTTACTTTTTATTTCTCAAGATATTAAAAATCCAAGAAAAGGTATTGACCTTTTAAAAAATTCATTGGATTTAATAATCGATACTCCATTCAATGTAGTTACTGT
>Ga0210005_1002209_pt1 | contig 11526 bp, 10 predicted proteins | sample CryGey02umfilter_3_FD_183961 | JGI IMG/M metagenome (GOLD analysis project Ga0210005, IMG submission 183961) | Groundwater microbial communities from aquifer in Utah, USA - Crystal Geyser 4/9/14 0.2 um filter (SPAdes) (version 3) | ecosystem: Environmental > Aquatic > Deep subsurface >... | reverse complement strand
ATCGATTATTTCCTGAGAAGCATTTGTTCCCATCAGGAAATAGGTCAAAATCACATCATCTGCAGTCGACATTATCTTGCCATATATCTCTTCGGGTGAATCCTCGATCCAAATCGCGTTTCCCCAAGATTTACTCATCTTGCGTCCATCAGTTCCTGGTAAAAATCCGTTGGCCAACACAAAGGATTCTTTCCCTCTTAGATTCTTTTGGAGAGTTCTTCCCGCCTGCATATTAAAGGTCTGATCAGTACCTCCCAGCTGGATATCCGTATCCATAAAGTAGCTGTCATATCCCTGCATGATGGGATACAGCACTTCCGGCAAACTCACGGGCTTACCCTCTGTCAATCTTTTCTTTATCAGTTCACGGCTGATAAAGTCGTTCAGAGAAAAATTTCTGGTCAGCTTGAGTACATCTCCAAAGTTTAGTTTACTCAGCCACTCGCTATTGTGGTGCACCTGTACTTTGGAAAAGTCCAGGAACTTCGCCGCTTGCCTTTTATATGTTTGAAAGTTTTCTTCAATTTGCTCATCAGTTAAGATGGGCCGTTCTGCTTCTTTATCCGAAGTATCACCCACCTTTGCGGTAAAGTCCCCAATCAAAAACGTCACGTTGTGTCCAAGGTCGGCCAAGATCTGCAGTTTTAGCAGAGGAAAGGCATGTCCCAGATGGATTCTGGTCGCCGTCGGATCGATTCCCAAGTAGACATTCAGCTTCTTATCCGAATACAATAGCTTCTCCAGCTCAACTCGGCTAGGGATAATGTTCTCGACTCCTCGGGTCAGAAAACTCTCAATTAATTCTTTCTTGCTTGCTTCATCCATATTCTCAATTCTACCCTATTTGCTCTTGGCCAACAGCTTCTTATCAAAAGTCACCAGCTTCCCACCTAAATCTTCTGACTTAATTAAAACCAAGCAATCTACGTAAGAGATATTGGTCGACAAAAAACAATCCAGTGCTTTCATCACGAATACCCTCTCTTCCAACACGATTATTCTTGTATTTAAAAATGATTTTAGTGACATATAGACATCACTCCTACTCACTTTGTAAAACTTAGTCAGCGTGTAAACACACTCCATCACCACTTCTCGAGTCACATAAACATCAGACCCCAAACTCTTCGCTTTTTTCAACACTCCTTCAACTTCTGCACTTTGTGCCAGATTATCTTTCAGCAAATATCTCAATATTGCATTTGCATCGATAACATACAAATTATTCATCAGACACACTCGCCAGATAATCTTCAACTATCGCTTCCTCAAAAGCCTCTCGCTCCATCTTTCTTATTTGAGCAGGCGTTTTCCCTTTTATTGCATATTTATGCAAGATTCCTCCTAGGGACAATATATCTGGTACGGGTTCCACCAACCAACCATTTTCCACCGCTTTCACTATGACCTTCGTTGGTCGATTTTTACCATATTTAGCCAACATCTTAGCCGGAATACTAATCTGACCTTGCCTCGTCAAACTTACTACTTGTGTCATATCCATTAATATAATACTTTCCCATTACTTTGTCAAGTTTTCATTACGTAATCAATTCGGGAATCTATTGCCATCCCATCAATCTTTTTATTTCTGCGACATATTTCCAAGGTTCGAGAAATGGTCCTGCATGAGGACTATTAACAATCACAGAAACATCCAAGTTCTCCTGGCTTTCTCTTAGTTTTTCTATGTTATTTGGGTTAAATACTTCTGCCGATCGTGTAAGCATATCCTGTTCTCCAGAAATCACTGCAATTTTCCCACCTACCTTCATTTTTCCCAGCGTTCCCCTCAAATTATCTCTGCGAGCTTTTTTACCCAGCTCTATCCACGTCGAGAATTTCAGTTTCTTTTGTTCATCCCTCGTTTTATCGTCCACAAAGACGTATCTGGGCAAGTCTTTAAGAAATTTCAAAAGACTTAAGTTCTCATAGACTGCCCCATTAATGAATTCCTTTTCACTCATTTCTTTTGATCCACCAGGAGACACCAAGACTGCATTTAGTACTCGATTAGTTCGTGTTAAATAATCCTCAGCAATTCCTCCTCCAGCAGAATAAGTCAATAAGTCAAAATTACCATCAGGGTAGAGTTTATTAATAGCCACCTCAAAATAAACACTGTGAGGCTCAAAACCATCAGCTTTTTTCACGGCTTCAAAAAATTCTGGTGTCTCCAACCCACTTGGCGCATCAGGGTAACCGATTAGAAGAATTTTCCGATCAGGCATCTCTTTAGCCAATTCACGAACAAAACTGTCCATACTCTCAATACCATTACTGGCACCGGGAATAATGATTATTGGCAGATTTTTACTAGTCACCTCTTTGTTTAAAATCACATACTTCGCTTTTTGTCTCCCCCAAGGTGTCTCTACTTCCAAGTCTTGTTGTTCAATAAATTCTCTTTCAATTCTTGTTTGAGTTTCGTAGTCAGACTTACTTTTGTTTCTTTCACCCGACCCAATATCTGTCTTTCTCGCTTCTTTTGCTTTTCTGTACAAGTCCGCCCTTTCTCTTCGCATTGGAAAAGAAACTCTTTTTTTTTGTCCGATTTTCTCAGTTGCTTGACCGAACCAATACCAAAAATTTCCTATAGATTTTTCAATTACCGGCTCGGCCGAATATTTCTCTCCACCCTTCATAACAGGACACTGAATTTCTTGGGGGTTTTCTTGACATGTCTCCATATTACGTTTTCTCCTTTTCCTCTCTAATTACCAGGTTGGAAAAATCAGCCAGATTCATCGACCCCAAATCTTTTTGACCTCTGGCCCTTACCGATAGATTTCCGGAATCTACCTCTTTTTCACCCAAGATCAGCATGTAAGGCACCTTTGATGCTTCCGCATTTCGGATTTTCTTACCCAAAGAATCTGCATCAGTATTCAACCCTACTCTTAAACCCTTCTCCCTTAACTCTTTAACCATCTTTTCAGAATACTCTATTGTTTTCTCAGACACAGGTAATACTGTTACCTGAGTAGGTGACAGCCATACCGGAAAGGCTCCGGCATAGTGTTCAATCAATATCATCATCGCTCTTTCAGCCGAGCCAAGAATCGCTCTGTGCAACATCACCGGGAGTTTTTGTGTTCCATCATGATCAGTATATACCAAGCCAAATCTTTCGGGCATCACATAGTCGATCTGCAACGTAGACAGTTGCCATTCACGTCCTAGTGCGTCAGTTGCTACCAAATCCATTTTTGGTGCATAAAATGCCGCTTCCCCGGGACCGTCATAGTATGGAATATTATTTCTCTCCATAATTTCCACCGCCCATTTTTCGACCTTATCCCAAACGACCGGATCTCCCAAATACTTTTCCGGATGGCCCAAGTCTCTCGTCGACAGTCTGTATTTGTATTTGAATCCAAAGGTATCCATCACTTTTTTTGTCATTTGCAAAGCTACATCTATTTCTGCATCTACTTGATCCTCCCGACAAAATATATGACAATCGTCCTGCGAAAACGATCTTACTCGCCCGAGCCCCGAAAGTTCCCCCGGTTTCTCATCGCGGTAAAGCATGGCAAAGTCCGTCAATCGTAAAGGCAGATCGCGATAGCTCCTCGGTTGGGCCGCATAAATCTGGGTGTGCTGGGGACAGTTCATCGGTTTCAGAAACATTTCCTCGTCGGAATAATTAGACACCACCCGAAACATATCTCTCTTATATTTATCGTAGTGTCCGGAAGTTTTATACAAATCTGCCTTAGCAATTTGAGGCGTCCAAACTTGATAGTAACCTTGGGCTGATTGCACCGATTCTACAAACTCGGTTAACTTTCTTCTGATAAAAGCTCCTTTTGGTGAGTAGAGTGGCAGCCCACTTCCGACCAAATCCGAAAATGAAAACAAATCCATTTCTTTGCCCAATTTTCGATGATCCCTTTTTTTGGCTTCCTCTTGTTGCCACATATATTTATCCAGCTCCTCTTGTGTGGCAAACGCTGTTCCATAGATCCTCGTCAGCATTTTATTTTTCTCGTCTCCGTGCCAATAAGCCCCGGCCACAGAAAGCAGTTTATATGCTCCGATTTCTGAAACGGAGTCCAAGTGAGGTCCGGAACACAGATCTTCGTCGATCATTTTCCCATTAGGCAGAGTCATTTGATAGGTTGAGAACTTCTCCGCCCTGCCGGCAATCTCTTCCACCCACTCCATCTTGTACGGATTTTCGGCAAAGATTCTTTTGGCCTCATCCTCCTTAATATCTCGTCGTACCATCTTCGACTCGGACTTAATTACTCTGGCCATTTCTTTCTCAATCGCCGGAAAGTCTGCCTCCGTGATCTTTTCCTCCAGATCAAAGTCAAAATAAAACCCATCGTCAGTCGCCGGCCCCATCGCTTTCTTCAAATTGGGGTACAGCTTTTGCATGGCCGTATGGAGTACGTGTTCGGCCGTATGCCTAAGCTTCAGCATCTTCTGTTTACCTTCATCCATCTTTATATATTTTTCATCTAGTTTTTTCGACATTTTATTTATGTTTTAATAACAAAAAACTACCTTCTTGCAGGAACCCTTGTGGGGGTGGTTCCATCCTGCTTGCGGTAGCCTCTTAATTAGGGCGTTGGTGCCCCTGACCTGTTCCTCCGGGTTGGTAATCCATCACCGGAACAATTTGCTTCAATCTCTATTCTACCACACTAGTCTTTCTTAACCCTAAGTGGCGGGAACAGCACGCCCTCGCGACCGGAAATATCTTCCAGGAACCAGAAGAGTCTTTCGGAGTGGCCCCAGCCGGAAGTGGGTGGCATACCATACTCCAGCATTTCTACAAAGTCAGTGTCCAGCATCTGGGCCTCTTCATCTCCAGCTTCTCTTTGCCCTTGCTGTTCTTCAAACCTGGCCTTCTGGTCTTCCGGGTCGTTTAACTCACTGTATCCATTACCCAGTTCTGATCCGGCAATAATCACGTGGAATCGTTCCGTTAGTTCCTGGTTTTCTGGCTTACTCTTGGCGAGAGGTGACATAAACTTTGGTTCATTTATTAGGTAGGCCGGTCCGGCAATTGTTTTGCGGATTATCTTCCAGCAGTTATCAATTAGTCTACTTCGGTTAATGGTTCCGGTTAGGACTACCCCATTTTTCTTTATCACCATGAGCATTTCGGCATCAGTTGATTTAAAAATATCAATTCCCAGTTTCTCCCTTATTATTTCTATGTAATCAATCTCCGTCCATTCGTGAGCCAAATCGTACTCCATCCCTCTGCTCACAAACTTTGTTTTCCCATATACTTCTTTGGCGATAAATCGGAAAAGATCTTTAACCAGCTCCATATTATCTCGGTAATCGGCATACGCCCAGTACCACTCACACTGGTAATACTCCGGCAAATGTTCATCATCCATTCCTTCATTCCGGAAGTTTGGTCCAATGGTATAAATCTTTTCAAATCCTGCTCCAATGAGCCTTTTTTGAAAAAGTTCAGTCGAAATTCTCAGGAAAAAATCCTGATCTATGACATTCATATGAGTCACAAAAGGTCTAGCATCCGCTCCTCCGGTGACACTTTCAAGTACCGGTGTCTCCACCTCAATAAATCCCTTATCTTTTAGAAAATCTCTTGTTACTTTCCAGAACTTTGCTTTTCTTTCAAACCTTCTCACCTTCCCCTGATCCATCAATAGGTCCAAATATCTTTTCCGAAAGGCCTCGTCAGGATTTTCAATCCCCGCCCATTTATCGGGTAAAGGTAACCTGGCTTTGGTCAACAGTTTAATTTCTTTTACTTGCAAAGATACCTCTCCCGTCCTAGTCTTCACCACTTGCCCATTGGCTTGAATAATGTCTCCGATATCCAGCAGTTCCAAATCTTCAAAACCCAGTGTTTGCTTTTCCTTATCTGTCGGACTCATTGCATCAGCTTGGATAAAAAGTTGGATTCTGCCGCTTTGGTCTTGAATTTGGCCAAAAATTAGTTTCCCATGCTCTCTCCAAGCCATAATTCTCCCGGCCAAAACCATCTCTTTATTTTCGTATTTTTCGAAATTATCAACTATTTCACGGTTTGCCGCTTCCTTCTCGGACCTAGCTGGGTATAGCTCTATCCCCATTAGTCGAAGGTTTTCTACTTTCTTTTCTCGTTCTTTTAAGATTTCCTCAAGTCTACTTGCCATAGGTATTTATTTTAACAGCCTTACATCTTCGCCACAGTTTCTATACCCAAAAGTTCCAGCCCGCTTTTTATCACCAGTCCTGTCACTGCTACCAGTAGCAGTCTTAGGTTTTCTTCCGGCACCCCGATCACCCTGTTTCTGTCATAGAATCCGTTAAACTTTTGTGCCAGTTCAAATAAAGTCTGGCCCACCGCGTTTGGTGCAAAGTTTTTCGCCGCCCTTTCCACCATTTCTCCTTCGCCAATTCTCAGCACCAACCATCTAGCCAAGTTCTTTTCATCCTCATTCAACCTTATAATTTCACTTTTTTGTCCTTGAGTTCTTGATTTCTTGAGGTCATGAGTTTTTTCTATTATCCCCTTCGTTCTCACATACACATACTGCAAATACGGCCCGCTATTCCCTTCCATCGAAAGAGCTTCTTCCCATTTGAAGTCATAGTCGGACTCCGGCGATCTTCGTAGTTCGTTATACTTCACCGCCCCAATTCCAATTTTATCGGAAGTCTCTTCCATGTTTTTTTCTTTCGCCATTCTTTGGGCTTCTTCACCTGCTCTAAAAATTAAATCTTCAAGTTTGATGTTGGTACCTTTCCTTGTGCTCATCTTTTCCCCACCAAATGTCATTCTTCCATGAGCAACATGCTTGAATTCTACCGCCTTGGCATCTTCCCAAAGTAATCTTACGGCCTCAAATACCTGTCTGAAGTGCAGGGTTTGTTCAGAACCAACTTCGTATACATATAGATCCGACTTTAAATCCGCATCATCAAGTCTCTTTCTTATCGTTGCTAAATCTCTGGTAAAGTATGTTGTCGTCCCATCTGATTTCAACAACATTGCCGGTGGTAAGTACTCTTTTCCATTTTTCTCGAATTTGACGATTAGAGCTCCTCTTTCTCCCTGTTCCGCCACACCAGCATCCATTGCTTCTTGAATAATCCCCGGCATCGCCTTTTCATAAATACTCTCCCCATTTTCATGATCAAACTCAACTCCCAACTTCATGTATATCTCATCGAACTCCTTCATTGAAACGCCGATGCATTCTTTCCAGATTTTTCTGGCCGACTCATCGCCTTTTTCCAACCGAGCAAATGCTTCTCTCGCTTTATCTTTCAACTCCGGCATTTCTTCTATTCGTTTATTAAATTCCACGTACAAACTTTCCAGATCAGTTACAGCCATATTCGAAACATCAAGATTCTTTTCTTCAACTGCTGCTACGATCATGCCAAACTGTGTCCCCCAGTCACCCAAATGATTATCGTTGGTTACCTCAGCACCGCTATGTTTATAAAGGTTATACAAAGCTTGCCCGATAATAGTCGATCGCAGATGCCCCACCGAAAATCTCTTGGCAATATTCGGCGATGAGTACTCCACCAATACTTTCTTTCCGCTCATAAAATCACTATCCAGGCAATGTCCGTCATTCCGTAACATCTCAGCTAATCCGGCTACCAAAATTTCATCCTTGATCCAAAAATTAATAAACCCCGGACCGGCAAGCTCAATTTTTCCAACTATCTCCATCAACTTTTCATCTTTTTCTAGTTTCTCTACTACTTCCTGAGCCAATTCACGGGAATTCTTACCCAACAATTTCGCCATCACCATAGCCACGTTGCTGGCATAATCCCCCATTTTTTCATCCCCGGGATGCTCCACCGAAAAATTTATAAACCCAATAATCTCCCCAATTGCCCTATGAATTTTAAAAGCCGTTCTCCCCATGGGTGCTCTAACTTTTTCGGGAGTCTCTGTAGTTACTTGCTTAATTTTTTGTCTACCTTTCGTTTTCTTTTCTATGGGAAGAACCTCTTCAAGTTCCTGCAGAGTTAGTTGGGTTCCTGTCACAAACTCAACATTCACCTCAAGGTTATTTTCGTCTATATAGTAGATCTCTATCTTGCCACCCAGCTTCTCACCAACCAGACTTGCCAATTCCTCTGTCGCACTCTTCAAAGTTTCACCATCTACTGTCGGTACTGCTTCCATCACCAAAACCACGTTTTTAGTTTCTTCGGTAAGCATCGTTCGTTTTCCCTCTCTCCAATTCCATTTTCGACAAACAAATCCCAAATCATCCAGATAGGCCACCTCCCCTTTATCACAAGCAACCACTTCGTCTGACCCCAAATAGATTCCTGTTTCGTCACCGTTGGCAAAAGCTAATCTGATGTCACCTTGTACCTTATCTAAATCTTCACCTCCAAAAGGCAAGACATGTTTTAGGGAGAGTGCGTTATATAGATTCACTAGCGGATTAATATCAGACAATTCCTTTCCCTTCAATACTCTTTTCAGCAAAGCTTCAATCGAAGAGTTATATTCAGACGGCTTTGACCCAAACAATCGGTAAATTTCTCTCCATGGAGCTATATATTGATGGCTAGATATTTCCACTCCGGCCAATTTAATTCGAGCATTCTCTTGTTCTTTTCTAAGTTCATCTAAGGACAGACCATGTTTTGAATTGTCAATTCCAAGCGCCACCACCACTCCAAGTTTCACGCCTGGAAACTTCTCAAATATTTTCTTATCTACTATTAGCTTCATATATTTATAATTAAAACCCCTCACTCAAGCCAAGATCAATTCATCTTAACTCTAGTCAGGGGTCTTCAGACGGCTTGTCGGCCGGAAGGACGGTACCACCCTTTGTTTCACTCTTTGTGCTCCAATTTTACGGCCTGCCCACTGTCAGGTGGAGCTACCCCGGCGGCATTTCCTCCACTAGCCCAGGGGCGCGACTCCCTTCAAAGCTGGATATATTCTACCATATCACAAAAAATCCCCCTTCAAGGACTGTCCTTGAAGGTACCGACCCTCTTCCCATGTCGGACGTTGGACTGCCCCAAAAACCAGACCAATCAGTTATTAGAATCCTAAGAATTAAAAACCAATTCAAAAATTGATTTGTAGTCTCTCTTAAACTTACTTTGTTCCACTTTCAGCATCTGCTCTATCTCCTCCAAACTCTTCCACTCGTACCTCTCTACCTCATCCTCGTTCGGCTTTAAAAAACATCTTTTTGTGTCAATAACACACAAATATGCTCTCCCAAAACAAAATGTAGTCTTTAACTTGTTAGGGGAAAAAGATCCCCTTTCAACCAATTTCTCATTTTCAATACCCAGCTCTTCCTTAAGCCCTCGGATGGCGGCCGAAAAGTAATCTTCACCGGACTGCAAATTCTCCCCACAGGAATAATCATAGCCGCCAGGTAAATACCTCTTCTTGCGCGACCTTACCGGTAACAATACTTCTCCTTTTTCGTTTTGAACAAAAATATTTACCACTCTAGTGTTATTTTCCAATCCATTATCCCAAATAACTCCTCTTGGCATCGTCCCAATTACCAAATCATTACTATCCACCACATCTTGCATTTCTCCACCATCCATATCAGATGAATATTCTTGTTTGTCTACCAAACTTTGAACTTTATCTTTTATTTCCTGATCTGTCATATTCTCAGTAACTTGATGTTCCCCCTGTCAAATATTTTTCTGCATCTAGGGCCGCCTGACAGCCCATACCGGCGGCAGTGATTGCCTGCTTATACTTGAAGTCGACCACGTCCCCACAACCAAAAACTCCACTAACGGAAGTCATGGTCGGATAGCCTTCAAGCCACAGCTTAGCATTTCCGTTTGTGATTCCCGTTTTCAGGAAACCCTTCTCATCCAGATCCACTTGACTTTTAAACAGTTCAGTTGTGGGGAAATGCCCGATAGCCAAAAACAATCCATCTACACTCATTGTTGTGTAGGGGTCGACCCCCGCGTCGATCCCGGAGCTTTTGATTTTTATCGACTTCAATTTATCTTCACCGTTTACCTCCACCACTTCACTATTCCAAATCACCTTTATTTTTGGATTACCGAACACTCTCTCCTGCATTACCTTGCTGGCCTTAAAAGAGTCTCTTCGGTGAATCAAATATACTTCGCCCGCATACTTGGCAAGAGCCAAAGCGTCCTCCATAGCTGCATCTCCTCCTCCAACTACGACGGTAATTTTTTCTTTAAAGAAAGCCGCATCACACACCGCACAAGTACTCACCCCCTTGCCCATCAATTTCTCCTCATCCAATCCCAACATTTTTGCAGACGCTCCTGTAGAAATAATTAATGCTTTAGCTGATATTTCTTTTTCGCCCACCCAAACTTTCTTGGTTTCCCCTGACATTTCAACCTTTGTTACATTCTCATACCGTACCTCAGCTCCAAACTTTTTCGCTTGAACCTCCATATTCATCATCAAATCTGGCCCCATAACTCCGTCTTTAAATCCGGGATAATTTTCTACTAGTGTCGTATTCATCAGTTGTCCTCCCGCCTTTACTCCGGCAAACACCAAAACGGACAGTGTTGCCCGCGACAGATACAAAGCAGCCGTATACCCGCCTGGTCCTCCGCCAATGATAATTACATCCCACTTTTTTTCTTCTACCATTTTTCTATTTTTGTATGTTATTTGAAAATCTAAGAGCACCGTAGACCGTGTTCCTTTGGGAAATTATCCGAAGGTTGAGAAAGTAGTCTTTCGAAATCCAGTGTATCTCCACTGGAATCAAAAGCTTGGTATTTTTCTGTTAAGAAAAATTTTTGCGACGAGACTAAAACAACCGACGAGTGCTGGACGAGTCGGATTGTGGTTTCCATAAAGGAATACGGGCGAAAGGTGTTCGATTTTCAATTTACTTAATAACCTTCTCAATCATCTGAATGTAGGCATCCTTGCCTCCAAAACCCACCTGTCTCGCCACTTCTTTTCCTTTTTGAAAAAGAATTACCGTGGGAATACTCATTACACCATAGTCCCCCGCTACTTTGGAGTTGGTATCTACGTCTACCTTACCCACTCTAATCTTCCCTTCATAAGTATTGGCCAATTCATCGACGATAGGAGATACCAAGCGGCACGGGCCGCACCAATCGGCATAGAAATCTACTAATACAGGTGTTTCGGCTTTAAGAACCTCATCATTGAAATTTTGATCGGTAAATTTTTGAACCATATTTTTTGTATAAATACTAAATGTTAAATATAAAATCTAAAATATTTACAGGAATCTTTTTAATAATTTAGCATATTCTTCTTTGTTACAACTATCCACCGCATCGGCTAGCAGTGCTTTGGCCACACTTTTTAGAGAGCTCATGGATGCCACCACCTGAGTCACCACCGCCTCACACTTCTTATCTTCAGAAATCATTTTCTCAATTCCACCCACTTGACCCTGAATTCTTTTCAGAGCTACCTGTAGTTTTTTCTTCTCTTCAATTGTCATATTAATTATTCTTTTTATTCTCGAGTTCTTGAATCCTTGATTTCTTTCAGTATACCCCCAGTGGTATATTCTTGTCAATCCTTAGTCTTTTCCA
>Ga0210005_1002198_pt1 | contig 11556 bp, 19 predicted proteins | sample CryGey02umfilter_3_FD_183961 | JGI IMG/M metagenome (GOLD analysis project Ga0210005, IMG submission 183961) | Groundwater microbial communities from aquifer in Utah, USA - Crystal Geyser 4/9/14 0.2 um filter (SPAdes) (version 3) | ecosystem: Environmental > Aquatic > Deep subsurface >... | reverse complement strand
CTAGTCTCTAGTTCCTTTGCTTTTTCTTTTGCTTTTGACTCTAGGCTAAATTTTTCATATCCTTCTGGATCTGTATAAGACCAAATTCCCATAGATCCTATTCCAATTCCAAAAAATGCTACAATTGTGATTATAATTCCCCAAAGAATTTTTCCTCCACTATTCAAATTGTTTATTGATTGTTTATATGAAATTAAGCATTTCTAAAATATTAAATTAGTGTTTTATTCCATAATTCATTCCATTTTTTCTGATTATTGCTCATAATTGGCAAGAAATAATGGCGCTGGCTCAAATTTCCTCTCCTACCTTGGCAAAATTCGGCCATTAATGGATCAATTTTTGTAGCCACTATTGTATAGTTTAGTTTCCTAAGGTATCTAATTTCACAGCCTAAATGTTTAGACTTGAGATTTCTATATACTCCTGTATTACTGACTTTGAAATTAATTTTATCATGTAATAGTGGGTGGCAATACACTGCATTTGTCTTCTTTGTATTACGATCTGTAAATATTTCTAAAATACCATCGCGACAAATTTTATCATGATTGTTAAATGCATCAATTGCTTCTGAAGTTCTCAGGCCTGAAACCAGAACAAATAACCCAAAAATATGATATTTTTCTGGTAACTTTCTAATGTTCTCAACAATTTTTTCTATACTGACATTGTTTGCCATCCAATAATTTTTGGAATTGACATTTAGTCTCCATTTGATTTCTTTTTTCTTTAACCACTTTGTAAATTCATCATGAAATTCTGTGTCATTTTTTATATCTAGAAACCTAGTTAGATTTGCTAATCCTTTTAGAACATCTAATTTTTTTCTGGATTGTGGCATAGTGACTAATTCATGGCTAAATGCAAGATGATGATTTTTCTTACTTGATTTGAAAGTATATTTTGCATGAATCTCACTTTTGTTGTTGAATAACCATTTTCGATATTCTTCCCAATCAAGTGCCTTGGTAGCATCAGCCAAGTTAGATGCCAACTCTTCAAAATGGGCGCCGGAGCGAAGCGGAGGCGACCGGCCCTCGTAAGCGTTAGGTCGCGTGATCGAGTCACGCCCAAGGCTCTGTAAAATTTTTAAAATTTAATATGATTAATTATTGTGAAATTCTTTCATCAAAGGTTTCAATATCTGTCTCTAATTCTTTTCCTAAATCTTCCCACCATTGTTTTGTTTGATCTGTCAAATATTCCCCTCATAATTTACCTGAAATTGTCCTTTATAGATCTGTCGGTTGATCAATAATTGATCAATCCACAACAAATATCAAATTTTTTAATTCTTTTCTTCATCTTGTTTTCTTTTCATCTTTCTATAAATGATGATTAACAGTGTACCTCCTGCACACCCCCAAAACAATTCTGACATTCCGCTCTTTATCCCATATGATTCGAATACCCCTACAAACCCTAGCGTCATTATTGCCACAAGAACCAATCCTATCATTTCAAGCATTTTTGCCATAATTTTTCTATGCTCACGTTGTAAAATCAAAAAGATATATGGTTTTGTAAGTCATGTAGTTTGTGGATAAATATCTATTAATAATTTTGATTTTCATGGTTGTGACTATTCCGATAGCTTTTGTTGAACCCTCATCAGGACAAATTCGTGATCCACCAATCATTTCATTATTTTACGCTGCCATTGCAGGAATTATAATCATTTTTGCATACAGTACATACAAAGAAAGAAAAGAACGACAAGCATCTAATGCTAAACGAAGGTCTAGAAAATAGATTTTAAAGTTCTAATCCAAATGACTCTGCAATACTAGAAAAGTTTACATAAGAATCTAGGTATTGTCTGCCTTTTGGAGTAATTACAAAAGTATTCTTTCCATCATATTCTATTTTATTGATTAAGCCTGCACCTGTTAAATTTTCTAAGAATTTCGATAATCTTGAATGTGATAAATTTGCCTTTGTAAGAAGAGAAGTTGTTTTAATGCCTTCTTGACCTGACAGTTGGGTGGCATTTAGTAAATCTGCAACAATTTGCATACTGGTTCTATAGGAAGTCATATGTATCATAATCTCAAACTCTGATATAAGGGTATTACCATTAATTCAGATCAGATAAATATGCTCTGACTTTATTCCCGTGCAATGTCTCCGCAATTGTCCATTCCATGGTTTGATGACTTTGTAGGTATTGCGTACAGATATTATGACTTGAGGATGAACGTTGTTCCATTATTTACTGACAGAAAGGAGGCTGCTTCTATTTGGCATGATGTAATTCATTTCTGGGTAGATCCATCTATTAAAATTCGATTTTTAGAGATCGATGATAAATATTGGTTTATCATGGGTGCTGATTCACAAAAACCAGACACAAACATTTCTTTTTTCAAAGAATTACCAAAATCCGAAAACTATGAACGATTTAAGAAAGGTCATGGAGGCGAAGCCTATCTCCGATTAGGCATATATGCACCAAAATCACTTAATGATGTCAAAAAAGATGCAGTGTGTGATTGTAGTCATGAAGCTCAAGATCATGATGAAGGTGATGGTGATGTATGTTTATTCAACAAATGCACATGTAAGAAGTTCTCTAGCTTTCAAGTAAATTTATTGAAAAGGAAAAAAACAATCACTAATATCGAATTTTTAGATGAAAAAGATGTAAAGAATGATCCACTAGTGTGGAATTGTCTTAATGTGAATAAATTTTCAAAGTTAAAATAAAATCAATCTAAATGTTTGTTTACTCTAGTATGTTCTCCAGGATAATGTTCATCGATTTTTTTTGAATAACATTTTCCACACAGTGTACCTTCTATGCCCCATTCTTCCATTGCTTTAAAATGAAATTCAATTTTTTCATTGCATATTACACATTTTTCTTTTGTTCTCAATGCGTTCTTGCTCTTTTTAATCAATATAAAAAACATTCTCGAACAATTCGTGCTCAGAAAAATTATGTTAAATATTACTGGTTTATACTGAGTTTAGGTAGCTAGTCTGACCAATGTAAACCTCCTGCAAGATTTTTACTTGGTTGGACTACTGCCTTTGAAACTAAAATAAACTACTTGCTAATTTTCGTAGTGCTGTAATTTCATCTTCTTCCTGTCTGATTTTCTTATCTATCACACGAAGCATTGAATCATTCCAAACATGTTGAGAGAAGAAATTATGTTTGGTGTTTGCTAATTCAATCTCGTCGTCTACTGCTGTATCTTCAAGAAATTTAGTTACAACTATGTCTGTGATCTTTAAAATTCTAGAATTAAGTTTAAAGCTGTGAAAAATTGGCTCTAATTTTCTTATATCTCCCTTAAAATCGCCCTTTGATTCAAGAATTTTTCTGTGAAGTATTCTAAAGTACACTGCAACAAAAAACAGTGTTGCATATCTTTTAGTTTTATGGCCTCCTTGTTTTCCATATTTTAAGGATTTTTTTGCAAATTCTTTGATAAGGTATGGATATAGTAAAATTCTATAATCATCCTTTAGATTTTCATTGAACACATCATCATATTTACTTCCTCTTGGAAGAAATTGAGCTGGTGAACTATATGCTTCAGTTGGTCTTTGTTCAATTCCTGCAATTAGTGATTGTATTGCATCCTTGGCAACAATAACTTTTTTGTGATTATCTGGAAGATAATTATTGTATATTGTATCTCCAACATATTCACATTGTTTAGATTTTGATTTTGTATCAAAAGAACCTGCTTGAATTTCATAAAAATATCCACAATTCTTCAACTGTGATTTAATTGATTTATGAAAATCCATTAATGATACTAGATCTTTTCCTCTGACTGAATTTTGTGAATTTCTATACTTTGTAATGTTATTTTGTTCTTGTTCGTCATCAGCTTTAATTATCGTAACTGTCATGGAACCTTTCATGTTTTTTGTTCTTTTTGAATGATCAAGAATTGAGTTTGATGTTTGTGCCCCATTAACAATTTGTGGTGCATCAAGCTCAATCATGTTTTCGCCTAACTCTGAAAAATCATTAACTACAATTGTTATTCCATTATTGTAAAAGAAAAATTTATCTGGATTACTTTGTAATGTTTCACGTAATCCTTTGTTAACTGTAGTTTTAAATTGCATCCATTGTCTGATGTTTGATTCAAAAACATAATCTCTGTTCTTACTTACAAATTCAGTAAGTTCACGTAATTTTAAAATCCCTAATATTGTATTTTCATGTCTGAGCATCTTTTCTAGCTTAATTGACGATTTTTTCCCTGCTGCAGGTTTTTTAATCCTGTCCCATAACTTTTGAATTATCACTTTTTCATCTATAATTTCAACAAAATCATCATTGTAATCGACTTTCTGATCTGTAACATAACAACATTTTATTTTGAGATTTTTTTCTTTAATTTTTGTGACAAGTTGGGCTAATTCGGGCCTCATCTTTGTTACATCTTTTGTAAGTAGTCTTTTTGCATCTTCTTTGAATTTTGCTATTGCGTCTAGTGAGTGTGATGTACCATATTTTGATTGAAATAATCTAATTGTATTATCTGAAAAATCTACTGGAAGATAGGCATCTATTCCAAGATCATTTGCTCCATCAACAATCGCATCTGCAGCATCATCTTCAGTAGCCTCAAAAACTCTTGTCAACACCCATTGAAGGAAATTATTTCCTTTTTCTACATCGCTTTTTGAATTCTCTGCATATTCATGAATGCTTAATTGTATGTTTTCTGCAAAACCTTCTAGCGGAATACTAGAGTTTTTTTGAACTAATAGTGTATGTGAACCCGGGATGTATTCTAGTAAACTATTTCCATTTTGCGACATTACCTCTACTCATATGTTATATATTTAGAGAATCTGGTAATTATGTAATAACTCTGTTTAGGATATGATGTGATTTGCTGAAAAAAATAACAGTAATTGGAACAACTGTGCTGGTATTTCTTCTAATTGTTGGTTTAGTTGTTTCTACTTTTTATGTTGAAGAAAATTCCGAAGAGTCTGAGCAAATCATAAAAGGTGATGTGATAATGCCTACAAAAGTTTCTCGACCAGGATGTGAAGAAACTAATAGATGTTATGTACCATCATCAATTACTATTAATCCAGGCAAACAAGTAACATGGGTTAATGAGGATTCTGCATTTCATAGTGTAACTTCAGGTTTCTATGATGCTCCTACAAATTTGTTTGATAGTGGATACTTAGATCCATTTGAATCCTTTACATTTACTTTTGAAGAATCAGGTACGTATGATTATTTTTGTACTCTCCATCCTTGGATGAATGGACAAGTAATAGTAGAATAAGGTACCCGAGGGAGTCGAACCCCCTTGTATAAGCTTTGCAGGCTCACGCATAACCGTTCTGCCAGAGTACCGTTTTAAAAAACACAAAATGAACAATTAAACTCTTTAGATTAGAATTTGTTAAATGGTTTTGAAGCCAACTTTACATCTTCCCCTTTTACAGTTTTTCTACCTGCATGAGAAGCCATATCTACTGCACTTTTTGCAATACCCTCCGCTACCTCTTCGATAATTCTTCTTAATTCATCTGCTGATTCATCACTAACTCTCTCTGCTCCTGCTTTCTTCAAAATTCTATACATTGCGGATAATCCCAATTCAGATGACTTCATGAATTTGGTTCTAATTTTTTCCGAAAAAACATAATGAGTGAAAAAATATCACTAAGGAATCGATTTATACAGACTATTTCAATAATTGACTAAGTCATGACTTGGTATTTTGATTCACATATTCACTTATCTGATCCTGAATATGTTTCTGATATGGAATTTATTTTAAAAGAAATGGAATGTTTAAGACTTAAAGCATGTTGTGTATCAATGAACTTTGAAACTTCATTACAAACTTTAGAGCTTGCCAAAAAAAGTAACCTAATTTTACCATTTATAGGAATTCATCCTGAATACGCAAATGATGAAATTGAAAATATGTCTGCTCTTATAGCGGAGAACCATTCTAGCATATCTGGAATTGGAGAAATTGGGTTAGATCCAACTTATGCAAATAACAACGATGATATCAAAAACCAACATCGTATGTTTGAAACATTATTATCTTTTGCAGAAAAATTTAAAAAACCAATTTCGATTCATTCAAGAAAAAGTCTTGATGATATTTTTCAAACTATGACATCATATAGCACAAAACATGCATTATTACATTGGTTTGATGGTAGTAAAAAACAACTTCAAAAGGCTATGGATATGGGATTTTTCGTATCATATGGACCTGTTATGATTTATGCTAATGACAAACAAACTTTGTTATCTCAAACCGATGAATCCCAAATCCTAGTTGAAACTGATGGTCCTGTGAAATTCTCAAGATGTTTTGAAATGAAATCTGGACAAATCAGTTTTATTCCAAGTGTAATTTTTTGTGCTTCCAAAATTTTAGGTAAATCTTTTGATGAGATGACATCTTTATTAGAAAAAAACTCGAATTCCTTTCTTGGAATATAGGTATAAAATACCCCCTCTCTCTTTAGACGAATAGTGGATAGAATCAAGCGTATTTCATATGAGGTTTTAGATCTGTACAAGTCTAAATTTAATGAAGATTTTGCCGACAACAAAAAAACCTTAGATCAAGTTTCCATTGTACGTTCTAAGGGTTTAAAAAATGAAATTGCAGGTTACATTACTAAATTTATCAAAAAAGAAGTTCGTGAAGAAAAAGAGAAACAGGCAAGAATCGCTTCTTCAAAATCGGAACAACAAATGGAAGAATCATCCGAAGTAATGGTTAATGAATCAGTACCAGCTGAAGTATCTGAAGTTGTAGCAGTAGATGAAGAATCGTCTGAATCTGCTGTAGAGCAAACTGAATAATAAATTAAATATTAATTTCAACATTTAGAAATCAATAAACATGTTTACTGTAAAATTAGTAGGTGGAGCCAAAAAATCTTTTCCCACAGAATATTTGGAAATTGATAAATCTGACATATCTATTCAAGAATTAATCGATTTATTATTAGACCTAAAACCTACAGATTCCCCTAAACTTGACACTGAAAATGTTTTAATTGCAATAAACGGGGCTGATTCTTCGGCAATGGATGGAAAATTTACCAAAATAAAAAATAATGATCTTGTAAGTATAATTCCCATAATTCATGGCGGTTCATCCAAAAAAATGACTTTTGAATACTCAAAAAAACAAATCCAAATAATTGAGATCAAAGGCAGCAAATCAATTAATATAAAATTTATAGATGAATTAAGAAAAAAATACCCAAAAATTTTATTTCAAGCAGTATCTAGTAACTTCATTCTTAATGCTTATCATCTAAAAAAAATTATTTCATTATCCTTTGAATCTGAAAAAAATAATATTTTACTTTCGAATAAACTTGAAACTGATATTCTTATGAGGTTTGCATTGACTACACAAATTTCAGACGCGATTAAAAATGCTGGAATTAAACCACAACTTAGTTTTATTTTAATTGCAATTGGAAATAAAAAAACTCTAGATTCATTATATGTTGAATTACTACCGCTATCTACAAATTTATTTTCAAAAAACAATGCTCCCTATCTTAAAAATCATTTTAAAATAACAAAAAAACATCTTGATTCAATTCATTCAAAAAACACTCTAGAAGATATTTTGATAGAAAAAGCAGCAATATTAGTCTGACAAACTTCGTTTAGTTTTTTCAATACTTAGTATATCTGATTTTTTTAGTATTGAAATTCCTGTTTTGTTTCCTAAAATTTCAATCAATATGATTTTATCTGGAAATTCAAGCGAAACTTTATTTTTTATTTTATTTGCTATTTTTGTAATTATTTCCTGACTGGATAAATCTGAATTTCGTTTCTCAATTGATATTCTGTATGTTTCATTATCTAACATTTGACCAGACAAGTCGTCTACACTTTTCTCTATCTCTTCAATTTTTGACTCAATAATTTTTTGTATAGGTATAATTCTCATGCAATATCTGATACTCCATGGTTCATCAATAATCATAGTTTTAATTTTCTTAACAACTTCAACCGGATCAAGCTTTGTATCTGCTGTCAAAATTCCTGACATGTTTGTTATTGAAACTTTAAGATCCGGATCTCCTAATTCATTTAATACGTCGATTAACTCTTCTTCAGTTTCAGGCTCAAGATGTCTTGCGCATGTGATTATTAGATTCATAATTTCAAAATTTCCTCTTTAGTCAAAGAACCTTCTCGAATAATTTTGATCTCTTCATTCTCTATTTCAATTACTGTTGATTCTCCACCACTTGTAATTGTTCCTCCATCCACAAAAATATCATATTCTTGTAAATCTTTGAAACATTCATCTGAATTCGTATATGAAGGCTTTCCAGAAATATTTGCACTAGTGCCAACAATCATGTCACATTTTTTTAATAATCCTAATGTACATTTGTGATTAGGAACTCTAACTGCAATTTTCTCTTTTAAGTTTAATGATGTTTTTAGTTTTTCATCTGTTAGTTTCATGATTAATGTTAATGGACCTGGCCAAAACTTATCCATAATTTTTTCAGTAAATTCATCAAATTCTGTAATCTTTGAAGCAATTTCTTTTGAATATACTAGTATTGGAACCGCTTTTGAAATATTTCTTGATTTTATTTTATAGATTCTTTCTACTGCTGTTTTATTGTATGGGTTGCAACCTATTCCATATACTGTGTCTGTTGGAAATATTGCAATTCCTCCTTGGTTGATTATCTGGAATGCTTTCTCAATTCCTTTCTCATCACAATTTACTTTCAATACTAATTACATTGATTTTTGTTTTATTATCATTTACTTTTAAATACATTTTTAACAGTTAACACTCAGATCGAAAAAGTATGTCTACTCAAAATTCTGATTATGAAGACACCGAATTCGAAGACGATTTCGATGATACTTTTGATGAATCTGAAGAAGCTAAAGACTAGATACTTAGTCCAAAATCATCTGCAAAGTTTGTAAATGTGTAATATGCTTGTAAAAATTCTCTACCTGTTTGACTTATTTTATATTTATTTGAACCTTGATCTTCTACTTGCTCTAAGAGTCCATGTGATACAAGAGTTTTTAAAATTCTTGAAATTCTGGAATGAGAAATATTTGCTTTTCTAATTAGATAAGTAACTGTAGCTCCATCTTCATCTTGAAGATCGTCTCTGGTTGTTGCTAATATGTCTCCAATAATTTTCATATGCGTCCTGTATTCTGCCATTTTACTCATGAAATCTTATTCTAATTTCTATGATAGGGCATTGCTATTTTCCAATAAACAAAAAGATAAAAGATTTTGACAATTTTTTATTTTGATATGTTTTGAGCCTAAATGTGATTATTCCAAACCCTCGTCAAATTTTATTTTAGTAAGTGGTACCTTGCTTAGTGGAATAAACAGTGCTATCAGCCCCCCGATTTTAATTGTCATTGATATGGTATACAGGATTGATTCTGGAAATACAAATGAATACCATCCTAAGAATTCCCCTAATGCTAAAAGCCCTAACCCTGTAGAAATCGATATTGTTCCTTTGTTTCTATTTTCAAAATATGATAGCATTGTTTCAATTGCACCGTATGCCAATAAAATGAATGAAACTGATCTGAAAATATGTTCTAATTGAACTGATGAAACTAAGAATAACGGTAAAATTCCAACAGATCTAAAGTAGCTTGATTTTGGAAAAAATGATTTTATGCTATGTGAAAATGCAATAAAAAAATATCCTACTGTTTGAATTCCAATTCCTACTGTTTGAATTCCTCTTTCAACACTTCCTGATTTTACAACAAAATCTTCTATCATGTAACTTGTCCATATAACAAAAAATCCTATGCTTATTGAAAAAAATGCAATTGTTAATCTAAATAATGTGGGACTACCAGTATTTCTATAGCCAATAAGGGCCATTATTCCTATGGCAAGTCCTACCAAAAACCCTACTAGATTCAAAATGTTTTCTAATAAAAATTCCAATTATATTTAGAAACATGTCAAACTAATTATTTTAATCTGATGGATGATCTATTGTGTTGTTAATCCCATTCATCCAATGAACCTGAAGATTGACCTTCTGTACTACCGGTATAATCTCCTAAAATATCTGAGTACTTTGGTTCGTTATGAGCTACAAATTTAACATATTCTCCATAACTCATATCAAAATCACAAGAACCACACTTTACAACTGAATAATCCATTGCCAATTCTGCATCTTTCTTACATTTTGGGCATTTTATCTTCATGCATAAATGGATCTGTGATAATTATTATTGTTTTACATTCATTAAGTTGACCAACATTTTCCGTTTTCTTTTTTCATTGCATTGAGATTGTAGAATAATGTGTCTTCAATGCCTTAAATTGGCTAAATTTAGATTCAGGTTTCTAATGATTCATTTTTTGTAAGAGTCTTGAATTAAACTACGTATGCCCTTTTATGGACTAAATTGTTACCAATAAACGGTTTAATCTTTTGTGGATTCATTTTGAAAACTATAAATTTCTATGTTGAGAAAACACCAAACACTTAAAACTTATTTTAATGTGACATGTTTGGGCATGAGAGGAATTGTATATTCTCAACTCATCCCAATACTCTCCAATACATCATGATTGACGCAATGTTTAGAAATGCCAGGTAATTCTCTGCCAATCTCTCGTATCTGATCCTAGTTCTGTGGAACCCACATTTGAGCCACGCAAAGAACCTCTCCACCACATACCTTGTCTTGTTGTAATTCTTGTTTGTCTTGCTTCTTGTCTTGAAATTTCTATACGGTATGCAGTCCTTGATGTTTCTGCTTTTTAGATACTCTCTAATGTATTTTGCATCATAACCCTTGTCTGCATATGCAGACACAATCTGTTCTATGGAATCATCATCAAGACACCTGTCAAGATTTTTCATTACATCAATGAATCTAGATGAGTCATGCTCGTTTGCTGAGCTCAGTACAATTGATACTGGCAGTCCATTACTATCCACTGCAACGTGTATTTTTGTGCCTGTTATTCTCTTGAACCCGTCGTATCCAACTATGTCTCCCCTTTTTTGGCAGGAATGCTTGACGAGTCAACGGATATTTTTTGCAGCTGTATCCTGCCTGACTGATGGGCTGATTTTATTGCACAAGACAGAATCTTTTGCCATACTCTTTTTTGCTGCCAGTTTTGCAGTCTGCGATGTGCAGTTGATTTGCTACCGTATCTTTTTGGCATCTCTTCCCACCTGCAACCAGTAACTAGGACAAACATTATTCCGTTAATGGTGTGACAGTCATCATGTCTTGGTCTGCCGGTTCTAGCTGGTGATGGAAGATGCTTTTGTATTGTTTCCCATTGCTTGTCTGAAATCTCTTGAAATTGCATGGAATTCTTACCAGCATCAATACAAATAGATCCCAGATGATCGTCAAAAATTCACTAATTGATCAATTTTGAGATGAGTTGCAAGTATTCTTTTGTTAGGATTTTTTCACAAAACCTCAATCTTGTTAATTGTCATTGATTTGCAGAGAGTTGTCATGTATAATTTCATCAAGTTTTGCAACATTAATCTCAGAGA
>Ga0210005_1002196_pt1 | contig 11560 bp, 9 predicted proteins | sample CryGey02umfilter_3_FD_183961 | JGI IMG/M metagenome (GOLD analysis project Ga0210005, IMG submission 183961) | Groundwater microbial communities from aquifer in Utah, USA - Crystal Geyser 4/9/14 0.2 um filter (SPAdes) (version 3) | ecosystem: Environmental > Aquatic > Deep subsurface >... | reverse complement strand
TGGTCCAGTCTTGGTACCTACCCATACAAATTCTGCTTCTGGATATTTTTCTTGAATAGTCTCTCGAATTGCCAACAAAGGAGTCACAGGACCCAAAGTATAGCCACCAGATAATAAAACTTTCATAACTTATACTCATTAATTTACCTAAATAAAAATTACACCCAATACCAAAATCTTTAACAACAAGATAGGTTAAATTAATAATTATTAATTAGTAATTAATAATTATTAATTTTAATCAACTGTGTTTGCTCACACTCACTACTATTCCCATACTAGCCATACCGATGAGCAGTGCACTTCCACCATGGCTAACAAAAGGTAAGGGTACACCAGTCAGAGGTAAAATACCAACAATAGCCCCAATATTCAAAAATGATTGCACAAATAACCAGGACATTATACCAGATACCAAAAGTTTGCCAAATAAATCCTGAGTATGCGAAGCAATAAAAAATCCACGCTTCAAAATCATAAATAATAAAAGCAAAAAACCTACTACTACCAAAAAACCCAACTCCTCAGACATAATAGCAAAAATACTGTCACCATGTACTTCTGGCAAATATTGAAACTTTTGTCGAGAATGTCCAAAACCTAGACCAAAAAGCCCACCAGAGCCCACAGCCAAAAAAGCTTGATTTATCTGATAACCCTGTCCTTGCGGATCTAATTCTGGATGCAAAAAAGTCGTAAATCTTTTGGATCCATAACCCATAACCACTACCAAAAACACAAACCCAGCAATGGCCACAATAAACAACATTAAAATATGCGAAAATTTGGCTTGAGCAAAATACAAAATAGCCAACACAATTACAAACAAAATAGAAGTAGTACCAATATCAGGCTGCAATGCTATCAAAATAACTGGAATCATACCAGCACCCAAAGCTACCAAAAATCCTTCTTTTAGTTCCAATAATTTAGGTCCCATCTTGGTTAGAAAAGCTGCCATATACACCACCAAGGCTAATTTCATAGCCTCAGCCGGCTGAAAAGAATAACCAAACAGGTTTATCCAACTTCTGGTACCTGTATTATTGGTAGAGCCAATTCCTGGAACAAAAACTAAAAAAAGTAAAACTAGACCTAAAATAAAAATTGGGGTAGCATACTTCTTCCAAATCTGGTAATCAATCTTGGCAAATAAGAAAAACAAAAAAAGTCCAGGTAAAAAACCTAAAAAAATTTGTCTTTTGACAAAAAAATACTGATCATTGAAATCGTGAATACCCACCGCTACTCCAGCTGAACTAAGAACCATTAGTCCAAACAAAACTAGAATAAAGAAAAAGATAATCAGACTATAATCAGCCTTGGATGAACCTTCTTGTCTCATAAATTAGGCGTTCAAAAAAACCAAAACAAAAGTAGTAAAAATAATAAAAATTTGACAAAGTACTGCTACAAAATTCAAAATCTGGGCCATAAATTTGTCTTTTTTATAAAGTAACCAACCTATAAAAAAATTAACAGTCAAAATAACAAGTCCTATCAATGGTACAAAAAATATTTTCCAACTCTCAGCAATGTAATTTACTCCATAAAGTACGTTGTAGTGTAAAAACAATTCGCTAGTATTTGGTAACTGAGATTTTAACCAAAACCAAGAAAACAGATTCAAAAGTACTGAGGATACTACCATAATAATGATCGGCAGAGAGAAAAAGTACAATTTCAAGGGATAAAGACGTAATTTCATATGTTACATTATAATTTTATCCCGATAAAATCGGGATTGAAACAATTTTTAAATGATTCAATTTTTAAATTTGGTCATTTATAAATTTGAAATTGTTTAAAAATTCAAAATTCCTAAATTTAAAATTAAAGCCTCTAAAATCTCTCTAATTATACACCCTAAAAGTCCCCTTGACAAGCAAAGCACAATATAGTATACTGTCCCCGATCCACTTTCTATATATTTTTTTAAAATTCATTAATAAATAACCCATTATGGCACATAAAAAAGCCGGTGGAACCACCAGGTTGGGACGAGACTCCAATCCACAATACCTAGGCGTGAAGGTCAGTGATGGCCAAACCGTCAAAACAGGTATGGTCTTAGTCCGTCAACGTGGCAGTAAGATTCACCAAGGAAAAAATGTAAAAAAAGGTAAAGATGACACTTTGTTTACTCTTACAGATGGCAAAGTAAAATTCCAAACTAAAAAAAGAATGAATTTCACAGGCGTACTCAAAACCGCCAAATATTTACATGTTCTTCCTGAAGAAAAGAAATAAAAATTCAAAAAATCCTCTAGATAACAGAGGATTTTTTATTGTTTGAGAGATTTGTGATACAATGTAATTAATACACAAATTTAAAATTACAAATACCAAATAATAAACAAACCACAAATTACAAATTATTTTATTATTGTATATTGTAATTTATTTGGAATTTGTTTATTTAGTATTGTTTATTCTATTTATATGTCCCAATTTTTCCTCACCCTTCTCCAAGCAATATTAATCCAACTCGCAGGCCTTTTCGGAATTTTCTTCGTCATTGGTTTTTTTCATTCTATTATTCAAGCCAAAACTCTAGAAAATTATCAGCGTAGTCTAGGCTGGAAAGGAATACTTTGGACTGCCTGGATAGGCACACCAATTCACGAGATGGGACACGCTTTTTTTGCCTTAATTTTTCGACACAAAATAATCAGTGTTAGAATTTTTGAACCAAATGCAGAATCAGGTAATCTCGGACATGTCAATCACTCCTATAATACCAAAAGTCTTTACCAACAACTCGGCAACTTCTTTATTGGTGGAGCACCAATGATTTTTGGATCAATAATTCTCGTAATTTTTCTCTATTCTTTTGTACCAAATGCCAAAGAAATTTTCAATCCCCTTTTCACAAATTATCATAATCCACTAGAATTCTTGCAAGCAATATTCCAAAGTCTAAAAAATCTCTTTTCAGTAGATAATATTGGTAAGTGGAACTTCTGGATATTCTTCTATCTATCTCTCGCCGTAGCCTCTCACATGGCACCAAGTAAGCCAGATAGACGTGGAATGTGGAGTGGTTTTTTTTGGATTGTGATTTTGCTTATTACTATCAACATTGTGACTCTTTTGCTCGGAGTAGATATTACCAAATATGTTTTGAATTTAAGTCAATTTTTGGGACTTTTTGTGGCGATATTTATTTATTCTTTATTATTGGCTTTTTTACATTATTTGGTTTCTATTTTATTGTGGGTTTTGTTTAGGAGGAGATAAAATTTTTAAGAAATAAAAAACAGACAGGAAATCTGTTTTTTAGATAAATATTTCTTTTTTAAGATAATTTCTTTTTTGATTTTTTGTTAGCCAAAAAATTCTCACCAGTAACCACTGACTTACCAGTTTTTTTCTCCAAAGCTCTGCGAGCATCTTTGGCTATTTTACCACCTTTTTTGGCGGGCGCTTTGTTTTGTTCTAGACCTTTAGCCTTCGTACTGTCTGCAATTTGACGAGTAGATAATTCTGCTAAAGCTGTAAAAATCAACTCAGCTTCTGTCATATGATCTCGCAAGTTTTGAGTTTTGAGTCCTTTTAGGTTCTTATGATCTTTCACTGACAAATCTGCCCACTCTTCATGAATAATGTTGGTAAGTATAACAAACTCATCGCCTTTTTTTACGTCATGTTCACTCCAATAATCTGTAAGTTTGTTTCTCGTTTCTTGCCCCATCATCCTTTGCTGAATCCACTTATCACTTCTACCTTGCTTTTGCCAATATTCACGAGAACGATTGAGAGCTCTTTCGGGATCAGTCATTTCTTGCATTCTTTCATAACCAACTTTGGCGAGCCAAAGCTTGATTGGCTCAGCTTTTTTGCTTGGTACAGATTGAATCAGTCTAAGCAAAGTTTCCACATCAGCGACGTCTGTTTCCCTCATTTTTCCGTCTTGAGCCACCATTTTCAACTGGTCACAATTTGTGACCAGTTCACTACCTTCGTTTTTTAGACGATTTTTTAAGGTTGTCCAATAAGTTTTGGCCTTTTTGAAATCATATTGTTCAGTCAAAACAGCAATAATGTCAATCACTGAAAAATACCAAGTTTCTTTGTTTTCATCGTAAATTCGGCGGACTTTGAAATTTTCAAAGATAGCCAGAGAAGTTTTGTTTTTCATAATTTTGTAAATAAATTTTATCTTTATCTAAATATAACAAATTTTCTAGAGTTTGTAAAAATAAAAAAACCACTATTCCTTAAAAAATAACGGTTCTAAAATTATTCATCTTTTTTCTTCAAAAAAAGATATTGTCTAAAAATAAACAAACTCAACAAAACGTCACTAATAAACAAAACATAAAAGATATTTACTCTTGAAACACCTTCATTTTGAAACCAAACGATATCTGGATTTTGATATTTACTAATATCTAATTTTACATCATGCAAATCAATATCTGCTTCATCTCTTATCCAACGAAACCAAGTTGTTTCACTGTATTCAAGCTCAGCTTTTGCATTACTAATATAGCTAATAAACAAATTATTATAAATTGAAATTTGTCCTAACTGTGGTATAAAACGCATACTAGCCAAAGAATCAACATTTGCTTCATACAAAATATCCAATTGTTTACCATAAAAATAACTAGATCCCAAAATTTGTATATAAACAGACAAAACAAATACAACTAAAAATAATAATTTTTTGGATAATGAAATTATTTTTTTATCAAAAAAAGAAACTAATGGCAAATGCAGTAAAATAATAATAGAAACAAGTTTTCTTACTGACCAAGTCTCATCTGTCCAATAACTAAATGGTGCCGTGATTAACAAAATCAACAAAAAAGATACTAACAAAAATACCGCCGTTTCTCTATGATCTTGCCAGAATTTTTTCCAAACAAACAATGTCAAAATAAGTAAAGGACTAAACAAAAAAATACTTTTACCAGCAGAAAAAAATATTCCATAAAAACCTTCCCACCAAGACCAAACTTGAAATTCATGACTAAGAGAATATACTCCAGCAAATGAACCACGAGAGAAATATTGCAACAACGACATCGTGATGATAGAAAGCAAAGCTGGCGTAAACAAAATTATAAAATCTTTTAAATAATTTTTTAGAGTCCATTTTTTTTTGTTTTTATTTACAAGCCAGACAAAGAGTAGTACAGGTAAGCCCAAAATTACAGCATAAGATTTGGCAGTGACCAACAAAGCAAAAACAATAGCAACTAACCACAAAGAGGTCTTATTATTTTTCCACCTCAACAAAGTCAACAAAAGTAAAGATAAATAAAAAGTCATTTGATACTCCATCCCAATATTAGCATAAGGCCAAATAACAGACCCTGTAGCGATCACAAAAGAAAGAAATAAGGCTGTATATTTTTTTTGAGTCAAATAATAAACAATATAAAAAAGAAAAACAACAGACAACGCAGAATAAAAAATAGGTACAATAGTTAAAAAATTTATATTACTACCAAAACCAAATAAATGAAACAAAGCAATAAAAGGCAAATAAAGAATGCTAGCTGAAATACCAGCTCGACGAATATCAAATTCACCATTAAACAATTTCAAAGCAGAAGTAACTGTTTCACCTTCATAACCTACAAAATTCATGTGCCAAGTAGTAAGATACAAAAGTGAGGTAAATAAAAACAGCAACAAAACCAAAACTGCATTGGGAAATCGTAAACGAAACAAAGTATAAATAGCTTCCAAACCATCACGCCAATTTATTTTTTTACCTTCATCTTTTGATCTTGGGTTGTAAAAAATTGGTATTTCTTGAATTTTTATACCATCTTTTGCTATATAGGAAGTGACTTCTGGACAAAAAGCAAAACCCTTTTCACGAAGTGGCATAGCTTGCAATCTTTTGGTATCTATAAGTTTGTAACAAGTTGCCTCATCTGTCATTTTTTGTCCAAACAAAAAATTGGCAACATAAGTAACCAACTTTCCACCCCAATAAAAAAAGAAAGTCCCGCGTTGATTTTTTCCCATATTTCTTGAACCATATACAACTGACAACTTTTCTGCTTTTGCATACTTATACAACCTAATAATATCATCTGGTTCATATTCCAAATCAGCATCTTGAATAACAGTATATTCACCAACAACTTCTTTCAAACCAGTATGAATTGCAGCGCCCTTACCTTGATTTTTTTCATACAAAATAATATCAAAACGTTCATCATCATTAATTTTTGATTTGTATTCTTGCAACAATTCTACAGAACCATCACTAGAACCGTCATCCACAGCAATTACTTGATAAATCAATCCTGATTTTTTTAAAGATGCAAAAAGTTTGTCTAAAAGTAAAAACAGAGTATTTTTTTCATTATATATAGGTACTATTACACTGATGTCAACATTCATAAAATATATGCTAAAAAAACACTTACACTTTAACAAAGAAAACCTTCTTTGTAAACAAAAACTACCTTTCAGGTAGCTTTTTTAATCTTCACTACAAAAAATCCTTCAATATACTTGTCTGGCAAAATCCGACAACACTTATTTATTTCTTTATCAAATTTTATATCTTTCCATTCTGACAAATTTCTACTTTTTTCAAGACTATTTATTTCTATTTTTTCTATTTGCATTTCTCCTCCAAACTTTTCTTTGAGCCAGACTATTTGACTTTCATTTTCCTCTGGGGCAAAAGTACACGTGGAATACACTAGCGTGCCACCAGGTTTAAGACAAGTCCAAGCCGAGAATAATAATTTCTTTTGTAAGAAAGCATGATCCTTGATATTCTTCTCATTCCAATAACTATAACTACGTCTGTCAGCTAGATCAATTCTGGCTTCTGCACTACAAGGCGCGTCTAATAATACTTTGTCAAAATAATTACTATATTTTTCAAAAATTTTTATACCGTCTTCATTTACCAGTTCAAAATCCCAATCATCTTTTTCATCATCCTCTACTCCCAATAATTTCATATTGTGTGCCAGTTTTTCAAAACGAATTTTGTCTAACTCGTTGGCGACCAGCTCGCCAACTTTTCCCATCATCATCGCCATCTGACTAGTCTTACTGCCAGGAGCTGAAGTAAGATCCAAGACTTTTTCTCCTGGTTTTGGATCGAGCACTATTACTGGCACCATACTAGCAAGACTTTGCAAATATATTTTGCCATTTAAAAACAAATCAGTTTTCATGAGATCAGACTGACTTTTGTTTTCCAAAATAAAAGCATCAGCAAACCAAACTACTCTTTTTACCTTGAAACCTTTTTGTTGCAAAATTTGTAGTACTTCGTCTCTTTTGTTTTTTATGGTATTCACGCGAAAAGTAGTCTGTCGTGCTTTGAACGTAGTTAGAATTTTTTGAGCATTACTTTGTCCAAAAATAAAATTCAAACGATCTAACAATTTTTCTGGTAAATTTATTTTGGACATAAAACTAATAAGAAATGACAAATTTATTTTATTAACCAAGAAATTTTATAAAATATTTTACCTTGAATATTGGATGGTGATTTTTTTAATCATATTTAAATTTCACTCAACACATCAGAAATTTTTTGTTCCATTATCTTGATCAGTTGCTTGTTGGCGTTGATTATTTGCTGTTCTTTTTCCGCTTCGGCGACCAGTTTTTTCTGAATATTAAGAGATGGAAGGGGGATTGAAAGTTGCTCGACATCATCTTGATTTATGCTTGGGTATGAACCTTTTCCCATTCTGCCAGCCATTTGATTTTGCAGGTCATCAGTAAACAATAAATGAAAAACAAACTTTGCTAAAACATTTTCTTTTGCCGTCAGGACGGCAAAACCAGTTGAAGCCAACGCTTTGCTTGGTAGATTTTCTAAATAGGCAAATGCTTTTAGATTAGGACGAACAGTAGAAAGCAAAACATCGCCGTTTTGGATAATTCGTCTTGCTCTGCTTGGCGCTTTGCTTGGTAAAATTATATTTTCATAATTCAAATTGCCTGTTCCGTTTTCTACTGAAGAAATATCAATATAAACAAAATCAGTTTCGCCAAATAATTTTGTTGGCTCTGCCGTTTTTCTGTTGATTTCGCAAACCTCCCCCAACTCCACCCATTCTACCCCCTCTAATTTTCTAAGTGCCTGACCAAAATATCGTCTCTCTCTCTCTAGATTTTGGATAATGGCTTTGGCGTGGTCTATGGCGTTTTGTTTGACTTCAATCTGCTCCACGATTTCTTTTTGAACTTCAAGAGGTGGAAGGGGGATTTTGATTTTTTTTAACGTTCCAACTGGAATAAAATTAAATGATGTTTTTCCGCTTAATCTTATTAACTCATCTTTAAATGTTTTTGATAAATTAAATATAAACTCAGGCAAAAGTTTTTCTTTATACTCTTTTTTTATCACTAACCCATTGAATTGCTGATTTGTCGTTGTTTCTACCTCTGTAATAGCATACTCACCAACAGAAGCAGTACAACAAAGTAATATTGTTTTTGGCGGTAGTAATTTCACACTTGTTTTTTCAAGTGCTTTTTGCGTAATTTTTTGAGCTGTGTGTTTAATGATTCTTCCTTGGCTTCTTATATCATCAATTGTAAACCAAGGTATTGATCCATTATTCCAATAACTTTTATCACTTCTTAATGGAGTGGAGCCGTTAAATATATTACAAACCGTTCCCAACTCCACCATTTCCCATTTCTGATTTACAAAACTTACAACTTCCTTGTATCTATCACCCGAAAGATTGTAATCACCTGTTGCGATTATTTTTTCTTTGGTAACAATATGAGCAATTTGTTTTTCGTCCTCACTAAAATCTGTATCGCTTAGTGATGATGTATATTTTTTGATAATTTGGAGAGCCAAAGGCAAGTCATTTTTGCTATGTTCGCGTCTTTGGGCGCCGAGATCAAAACCGTCATTTTGGATTTTTACAAACAAGAAGTTTTTTGTTTGTTTGGACACTTCATTATCAAAAAGCAAAACACTCGTCTTTACTCCCGCGTATGGATTAAAAACACCGGCAGGAAGTGAGACGACTGCAAAAAGCCCGTCCTCAACCAATTTTTTCCGCAAAGCCGTGTAAGCTTTATTTGATTGAAAAATCACACCCTCTGGCACGATGATTCCAGCTCGTCCCTTGATCGTTAAATGCTCAACAATATAATCCACAAACAACACTTCGGCACGATTAGCCTGAATAGAAAATCTTTTGTGAGGCACAATTCCGCCTTTTGGTGTCATAAAAGGCGGATTGGCCATTATGACATCAAAAGTCTCGTCCCACCTTTTTTCACTGGAAAGGGTGTCGTATACATAAATTTTTGGGTCAGGCGATCCGTGCAAATACATATTTACCAACGACAACTTTACCATTTCATCTGAAATGTCATAGCCAGTCAGATTATTCATCAATCTATTTTTATCGTCAGGCGTGAGGGGTGTCTCGTTTTTTGTTGGCTTGCCTGTTATATTATTTTTGCCATCATTGTTTCTTAAAATATGCTTATAGGCGGAAATCAAAAATCCAGCCGTTCCACAAGCAGGGTCAAGGATTGTTTCGTTTTTCTTTGGATCAACCACTGCAACGATAAAATCAATGATATGGCGAGGGGTACGGAATTGCCCCGCATCGCCTTGGCTTCCGAGAATAGAAAGCAGATATTCAAAAGCATTTCCTAAATTTTCGCTGTGTTCGTAATTAAATTCGTTGATTTCTTTGAGGAATAGCGAGAGCGTGCGAGGGTCGTTGTATGGCAAAAAAGCGCCTTTGAAAATATTTCGGAACAACTGAGGAATATGCGGATTTTTTGGCATATTTGCAATTGCTTGGACATACAGATCAAGCCGTTCCTGTCCTGAAAGTTTGTTGTCTAATAGTTTTGTCCACGAAAACTTTTGGAAGTCGCCAACGAAAAATTGAGTTTTGAGCCCAACCTCTTCGTTTTCCTTATCCATATCGTCCATAAACTTATAGATCAGAGCGGTGGTGATTTGCTCAACCTGCGCTTTCGGATCAGGAACTTTACCGACAAGAATTTGCCGGGCAGAGTCTAGTTTTCGTTTGGTAGTTGCGTCTAACATAGTTATTTTTTCTTTTTACTTTTATCAATGAGTTTAATGGCTTTATTGGCAAACTTATCAAAATCTGACACATAATTTTTGTCTTGTTCGACTCGATATTTTTCGTATTCTTCTAGCGCCAAGACTTCGGCTACTGCATGGCTCACTTTGCCCAAATCTTCCAAGATATCACGATCGTTAAGCTTTAAAAATTCGCCGAGCTTGCTTTCCCAATCAAGCATAAACATAGTTTGTTTACGCTTAGCTTGCGACTCAGCAAAGATAAGATATTGCTCTACAATATTATTAAGACCCTCAAGTTCTTTTTCATCTAAATAATTTTTAGCTACCATTACATCTGTTTTGCGTATGGCGCCTTGCGGACCATTTTTCCAGTTAGTGAGGCCAAGATTTGGCATAGTACTACTCACGCGATCACTAATAATTTCGGCAGCCGTGCGACCAGAAATAGCGAAATGTAATTTATTTTGCACGGTAGCAAAAAAATGCTGAGCCTCAATACTATTTTTGTCATAATCCACACTGCACTGTGCGTAAATATCTGTGATCTTTTGATAAAATCTGCGTTCGCTACTGCGGATGTCCGCTATGCGAGCCAACTGCTCTTCAAAGTAATCTTGACCGAAGGTGTAATTGGGAGTTTTTAGCCGCTCGTCATCCATTGTAAACCCCTTGATGATGTATTCCTTTAGTCGCTCTGTCGCCCAAATTCTAAATTGAGTAGCATTGGAAGAATTTACACGATAACCTACGGAAATAATCGCATCTAAATTGTAATGTTTTGTCTTGTATTTTTTACCATCACTGGCAGTTACCGAGAATTCCTCGGTAACTGATTTTTCTTGCAATTCGTTACTCTCAAAAATATTTTTGAGGTGTAAAGAAACATTATCAGTTGAACAATCAAAAAGTAAAGCAATGAGCTTTTGCGTAAGCCAGATATTTTCATTATGCAAAAATATTTCAACTTTCACTTTGCCATTTGGCGTGGTGTAAAGTAAAAATTCAGTAAATGTATTATTGGGAATAATTTGATTTTTTTTCATAAAAATTCGTTTACTTCATATATACATTAACGGGCACATAATCTTTGACATATTCTGGCACTGTTTCGCGAAATCCATTTAATTCTTTGTATTCCGCCATAGTAAAGCCGGCAAATTCTCTTGGAAATCGTTGATTGTTTATTTCATTTCTAAAATATTCATTGGAAACATACGCTTTCAGATAATTTTTGATATGCGGAACATATTTGCTCTCGGGTTTGTAGATTGAAATAAACTTTTCGCATTCTTCTTCCAGTTTTTCGTCTTTGGATTTGAAAACATCAATCAAGCCGAAAGCTCGTTCCAAAAATTCACGCCATGAAATACGGCGGTCAAGGTTTTCGCTCTTGCGGATTTTTTCAAGATTTAAAAATAATTGCGGTTTGTCTTCGTATTTGTCGCGCATTATCTGCACCGCCTTATCCCATTGCTCGCTTTCCACAGCAGTTTTTACTTCCATGTCATTTTGTAATTCCTCGCG
>Ga0210005_1002195_pt1 | contig 11562 bp, 10 predicted proteins | sample CryGey02umfilter_3_FD_183961 | JGI IMG/M metagenome (GOLD analysis project Ga0210005, IMG submission 183961) | Groundwater microbial communities from aquifer in Utah, USA - Crystal Geyser 4/9/14 0.2 um filter (SPAdes) (version 3) | ecosystem: Environmental > Aquatic > Deep subsurface >... | reverse complement strand
TTTTTTTAAATTCCAAGCAGTTACAACCATAAAAGCATTGATTTGTGTACCAGTTTTCACCTAAGAAATAGTTTTGAGCCATTCTAAAGTCTGTTTTTAGATGTCCGATAATAGGCTCTATAGCTGCTCTTGTTCTGAATTTTTTACGTTTCACTCTCTTTTGATAAGCAGTATCACTTTTTTTAGCAGGTGAAGGAGTGGCTATTTTAACGCCTTTGATTTGTGTACCCCATTCTCATACTCGCTTTAAAAGAGCGATAAATGAAAAGGCTATTTCAACATCAAAAAGTAGCTAATTGATTTTTAAACAAACTTAATGAACAGATTTGTATCCAGTTTCACTTTTTTCTAACGTAATTGTTTTTCCATTTTCTTGTAAAAATAAGGTAGGAATACTTTTAAAATCCATATCTTTTGTATAAGAAAATACCTGAAAATGCAAATGAGGGCCTGAAGACCAACCCGTATTTCCACTTAACGCAATAACCTGTCCTGCAGTAACTTTGTCGCCTATTTTTACTTTACTTCCATTTTTTTGAAGGTGAAAATAATTTGCCATCGTCCCATCTTCGTGGTAAATAGTAATGTAATTTCCATATTCTTGAAATTGTATGGTTTTACCATGTTTATTAGAATCGTCTTTCACAAAAATTACAATTCCATCTCTAGCTGCACAAATTGGAGTTCCAATTTCCATATCAAAATCAATAGCATGCGTACTGCCTTTTAGATAATGAGAAAATTTTCCGCCATAAGCTTGTCCGATGGGATGTTGCTTTCCTGCTTGGTATGGAATTAAATAAATAGTGCTATCGTTGTGTTTTCCTTCATAAATATTACCGTGGCAGAATTTAGTAATAAAACCAAATTGACTTTCTTTTGTTTTATCTTTAATGGTTAAGGTTAATAGTTTGAATGCTGTAGCACCTGCAGGAACAACCCCTTTAAATGGTAATTGAACATCTGCAACCATATTTTTTAAAATACTAAACTCTATGATAATCGATTCTTCGCATAAAAAAGTATTGGTAGCATAAATTACCGTAGAGCCATCTTCTTCATTTTGGATGTTGTACACTTCAAAAGGTTCATTTTTTGAATTTTGGGCATAAAATGGTAATGATAGATAGGTAAAAAGTGATATAATTAAAATGGTTCTCATGGATAGATTTTTTTATTGGTTAAAGATTATCAAAAATTGTGCTAAAAATTATTCTTCAATATTCGTCCATCCATATTTTTCGATATAATTCACTAAGTTTTTAGGACGATAGGAAGGGTCTTTTTCATAACGAATTTTTACACTTTTATGAATCGGTGTATGTGGCAAAATCTCTCTCACATGCTCACCCAATAATTTATAAAAACTCTTTTGCTCGTTATGCTTTGGAGATAAAGGGTCGGTTTCTACCTCCAAGTGTTTTTGAAACTTTAATTGTTGCAATTCTGCTTCCCTTTTCATCCATAACATAGGAATTTCTGCTAAAGTTCTACCGTTGTTATCTGGTTTATAACTTCCACCAACATCAGAATGTACACCTACAAACCAAACTTGTTTTAAATCTACCTTTTTTTCGTTGTCTGGAATCCATATTGTTGGTTCAAAATCCTTTCTAACTTCATCAATAGACAAAGCATGTCGGGCTGTTTGAATGATGGCTCCAATTTTATTATCATAAAATAAATTTTTTGGTTTAATAAATCCAAAAATACTAGTTGGTAATCCCATAGAACCTACAGTATCCCAAACCCCAACAAATTTAATGGGGGCTTGTTCTGTTATTGCTTTTTCTTTTCTAAACAGAACAGAAAAAGGATGACTTACATAATACCTACTATTTTTATACAAATCGAAAGCAGCAGTTATTAAATTGGCATTTTCTTTTTTCAAAATGCTACAATTGTTAATTAATCCACACAAACTTCTAACTGTGTAAGCACCTCTACTAAAACCGAAAAAAAACAACTCATCCCCTAGTTCATAATTGTCAACGATAAAACGATAACAATCTTTAATATTTTTATCCAATCCTTTTCCCAAAGAGCCACCAGCAAGTGAAGAATGATAAGAACCAATTCCCCAATCGTAGAAAACAATTTGTACAATATTTTCTTCCGTTAATGGAGTGATGGCTCTAGAAAACTTTAAGACATTGGTCGGAAAATCATTTTTTAGGTCTTCTTCAGGCTTGTTCCAGGTACCATCTGCACAAATTACAATTCTTTTCATTGTAAAATTTTTTAGTTTATTTTTTGATTTTTAGCTTTATCTATGGCGTTGTATATCACTTGTTGAATATCTGTTCGGATATTCATTTTCATTAATTTATTTTCTGTTGCATCAGGATAAACCCTGTTGGATAAAAAAATGTAAACGATTTCCTCTTCTGGGTCTACCCATGCCATTGTCCCAGTATATCCAGTATGACCAAAACTACGTTGAGAAATACCATCGCAGGTTGGTCCACCATGTCCATTTAAAAAAGGTTTATCAAAACCGACAGCTCTTCTGTTTTCTTTACCTTCATAACAATATTGGCATTGGGTATATTCATTTAGAGTTGAATCATTTATGTAACGAACGCCTCCATAAGAACCCTTGTTTAAATAGAGCTGCATTAATTTAGCTAAATCATTGGCATTTGAAAATACTCCTGCATGACCTCCAACACCACCTAACATAGCAGCACCAGGATCATGAACATCTCCATGAATCAATTGTTTTCTAAAGATCTTATCGTATTCAGTGGGTATTATCTGATCTAAACTAAATCGCTTTCGTGGTAAATAACCAGTAGTAGTCATTCCTATTTGTGCATATATTTTAGCCACATAATCTTCGAGTGGTTCTTTTGTTTGTTTTTCAGCTATTTTTTTAAAAAAATAATAACCTAAATCACTGTAATTATAAACTTTTTCTTTTAGTGGTCCTTTTAAAATTCGTTGATAAATGAGGTTTGGGTAATCTCTGTAAATGTATATTCCTTCTGCCACTCGATATGGATAATAATAAGAAGAATCGTTGCAATAGATAACTGGATCTAACTCATTATCCCTTATTGTTTTGATATAAAAAGGAACCCATGCTTGTAAACCCGACTGATGAGCTAAAATTTCACGTAAATTTAAATTAATGTAGCAAGAAGAATCTGGTATTATATCACTCAAATAATCGCATAAATTCAACTCTAAATCAAACTTGTTTTGATCTTGTAGCTGCATTAATGCTAGTAATGTTGCCGATATTTTTGTTACGGAAGCTAAATCATAAATATCTGAGTTGATAACAGGTCTATTTTTGTCGTAAGTATGGTAACCAAAAGATTTGTTATAAATAACTTTTCCGCTTTTAGCCACTAAAACCTGACAACCAGGGTAAGCATGTTCCTTTATTCCTTTTAGTGCTAGAGAGTCAATAGGGTATAAGTCTTCTTGATGAATACCAACTTCCTCAGACATGGTGTATTTAAAACGTGCTAATGGATTAACGACTAAACCTATTCCTTCTCTAAATTTTGTAGAAATACTTATTGGAAGTTTTCCATTTGCACCAATTCCTCCAAAAATTAATTGAGCAGTCGTTTCCTTGGCATAAGTGCTATTTTGGTACGCCATAATTAATCCATTCACTTTTTCGATTGCAGGAAAATCTATTAAACTGTAAGGGTTTGCAAAAACAGTTAAAATCACTTTGTTTTTTAGAGTTAAGTTCGAAATCATATCCTTCGTTTCTGCTTCAATGGTATATTTTTTCCATGGACTTAAATTCGACTTATGAATAGAAACGATAATGGTGTTGTATTGACGAAGGGTATCCAATAAAGAATCGTTTTTAACACCTTCTAATTTGTTTACTGAAAAGCAATCAAGTTTTGTATACAATTCCAAAGTTTTTTGGAACTCGTTTACACCTTCTTCTCCAATTGATAAACAGGCTATTTTAAGTTTCTCCAAATTTTTTAATGGCAATAAGTCATTCTTGTTTTGTAAAACTGTTAACGATGCTTCCGAAAGTTTTCTATTTAGTAACTCATATTCTCGTTTGTTTAAATCATTAGTCAGCTTATTAAGTTCAACAGGTTGATAATTATCCAATCCAGCCCATTGTTTTGCTTTTAAAATTTTTAAACATCTTCTATCCACCTCTTCTCTTGTTATCTCTCCATTTGCAATGGCATTATTAATCTCAACAATAGCTATTGGAACATCTCCTGAAAACAATAATACATCATTTCCGGCAATTAATGCTTTTGCATCCACTAACCCAGCTTTATAAGCCGTACTTACACCTTTCATATTTAATGCATCAGTAAAAATTAGACCTTTAAATCCTAAAGAATCTTGTAATAGATTAGTTACTAAATTTTTAGATAAAGTGGTTGCAGTGTTTAATTCATGGACATAAGCGGGTATATATAAATGAGCAACCATCATGCTTGACAAACCATTTGCTATTAATTTTTTAAATGGATATAATTCTATTGAATCCATTCTAGCTGCAGAATGATTGATGGTTGGTAAAGATTTATGAGAATCTTGGTCAGTATCTCCATGCCCAGGAAAATGTTTTGCATTTGCCATCACATGAACAGATTGCATTCCTTTCATATATGCAATACCCTTGCTTGCAACGTTTTCTTTATTTTCACCAAAAGAACGTGCATTAATAATTGGATTTTTAGGATTCACATTAATATCTACCACTGGTGCAAAGTTGACATGAATTCCTAATCTTTTACATTGTTCTCCAATATCCACGCCCATTTCATAAATTAATTGTTCATCTTGGATAGCACCCAAAGTCATTTGCCATGGGTATTTAATTGTACTATCCAATCGCATTGCCAACCCCCATTCCCCATCAATAGAAACCATTAATGGTACTTTAGAAAGTTGTTGATACCTATTGATTAAATTAGCTTGTCTTATTGGTCCGCCTTGCATAAATATTAATCCACCTATTTTATAATTGTTAATTAAGTACTCAATTTCTTCGACATGACAAGAATCTTTATTGGAAAAAGCAGCAACCATAAACAATTGAGCAGTTCTTTCATTGGGAGTTAATGTTGCAAAAATAGAATCAGCCCAGTTGGAAGACGAGTTTAGAAAAGTAGGATCACCATCTTTAGGGATGTAGGAAGAATTAGTGAATGGTTTTACAAATGCACTGGTAATTACCAATATCAAAACTAAAATTATTCCTATGGTGCTTTTTAATCTCATTCTATTTTTAAAAAAACTAAATTACTGTTTAATCAACCTGAATAGTTGGGCTAAAAATTGTCTTATTAACAATCGTTTTTTTATATCTGATATTGTAAAAGACAAGTTATTAAAGTTTTTCAACAAACGCCTTATTTCTTTGGAAATTGAAGTATTTTTGAATTCAATTTTTAATCGTTTCACACCTATAAATACAATAAAAATGCCATCAATTTTAGAATTAGAAAAAACAGCTTCACAAGTAAGAAGAGATATTGTTAGAATGGTTAATGCCGTGAATTCTGGACATCCAGGAGGCTCTTTAGGTTGTGCTGATTTTTTAGTTGCCCTGTATTTTGAAATATTGAATCACCATCCGACTCAATTTAATATGGATGGAACCAATGAAGATATTTTCTTTTTATCGAACGGACATATTTCTCCTGTTTTTTATAGTGTTTTAGCTCGTTCTGGATATTTTCCTGTAAGTGAATTAAGTACTTTTAGAAAATTAAACACGCGCTTACAAGGTCATCCAACCACTCATGATGGTTTACCAGGAATTAGAATAGCAAGTGGTTCTTTAGGTCAGGGCTTATCTGTTGCATTAGGGGCAGCACAAACAAAAAAACTCAACAACGATAAAGGTATTATCTATACCTTACACGGAGATGGTGAAATTCAGGAAGGGCAAATTTGGGAAGCCGCCATGTATGCCGCACATAATAAGGTTGACAATATTATTTCTACCATCGATTACAATCACAAACAAATTGATGGAGATATCAGCGATGTGCTGGATTTAGGTGATTTAAACGCAAAATGGCAAGCTTTTGGATGGGACGTGATGGAGATGAACGGCAATAATATGACAGCTGTTGTAAAAACTTTAAATGAAGCAAAAACACACTTAGGAAAAGAAAAACCCGTTATGATAATAATGAAAACAGAAATGGGACAAGGAGTGGATTTTATGATGGGAACTCATAAGTGGCATGGCAATGCTCCAAGTAATGAGCAATTGACTGTTGCTTTGGCTCAGTTGGAGGAAACTTTAGGGGATTATTAATGTAGTTGTACGTCATTGCGAGGAACGAAGCAATCTCACTTAACAAGAAAAGATTACTTCACTACATTTCATTTCGTTCGTAATGACGTTAAAAAAGAAAAATTGAACTTAATAACAAAACATATCAACCATATACTAATTGCCACATTTCTCATATTGGCTTTAACGAGTTATTCTCAAACTCAACCAAAAACTCGTATATTATTTGTTTTAGATGCTTCCCAAAGTATGTTGGGAAAATGGGATAAAGAACAAAAAATGCAAGTTGCCACTCGTTTAATGAGTAACATCATGGACAGTTTAAAATCTATCAAAAATTTAGAAGTTGCCTTACGAGTTTATGGACACCAATATTCAGTAGCAGCAGGAAATAGAAGTTGTGAAGACACAAAATTAGAAGTTCCTTTTAGTTCGAACAACTATGATAAAATTAAAGAAAAACTAAAAGGTTTATATCCTCAAGGAACCACTCCCATTGCATATTCACTAGAACAAACCAAGAACGATTTCCCTTTTTGTTCAAATTGTAGAAACATTATTATCTTAATAACAGATGGAATTGAGGAATGTGATGGAGATCCTTGTGCTGTAGCTCTAGCCCTTCAAAAAAATGGTGTTACCCTAAAACCTTTTGTTATAGGAATGGGGTTGGATATTGAAACTATTGAAGCTTTTAAATGTGTTGGTACCTTTTATGAAACCAATAATGAGGAATCTTTTAAAAACGTATTAAATGTGGTGATATCACAAGCGATGAACAATACCACTGTTCAAGTTAATTTATTAGATGCTGCTGGTTACCCAACTGAAACTGATGTAAACATGACTTTTTACGATAATTTCTCCAAATCAATAAAATATAACTTTATTCATACCATTAATTATAAAGGTGAGCCGGATACCATTCCACTAGACCCCGTTTTTAAGTACGATTTAGTAGTTCATACCTTGCCACAAATTTTTAAAAACGACATCACCATTCAACCAGGAAAACATAATGTTATTGCCTTAGATGCTCCTCAAGGATTATTAAAACTAGAAATGGGAGGATTAAATGAATATGAAGATTTAAAGTGCATCGTTCGACAAGCTGGAAAAATGAATACCCTTTATGTCCAAAATTTTGATGAAGTAACTAAATACATCACTGGTGATTATGATTTGGAAATTTTAACACTACCAAGAATGTATGTCAATAATGTGAATATCAAGCAAAGTCATACCACTAAAGTGTTTATACCTGAGCCAGGCGTAGCTCTTTTTTACCTTCCAAGCAAAGGAATTACAAGTATATTTTTAGAAAACGATAATAAATTGGAATGGGTTGGTAATGTTTCTCCTTCTCTAGATAGGGAAACGATTATTTTACAACCAGGTAATTACATCGCTGTTTATAGAGGTGTAAACGTGAAACAAGTGATATATACACAAGAAATTAAATTTAAAATAAAATCAGGTTCATCAACTCAAGTAAAATTCTAATATGAATAAGAAATACACGTTTACCGAACAAAAAGATACTAGATCAGGCTTTGGCGATGGTTTAGCCGAATTAGGAAGAGAAAACAAAAATGTGGTTGCACTTTGTGCTGATTTAACCGGTTCATTAAAAATGGATGAATTTGCAAAGGAAAACCCTGAGCGATTTTTTCAAGTTGGTATTGCTGAGGCAAACATGATTGGTTTAGCTGCTGGAATGACCATTGGCGGAAAAATACCATTTACAGGAACTTTCGCTAACTTTTCTACCAGCAGAGTTTACGACCAAATCAGACAGTCGGTAGCTTACTCCAACAAAAATGTAAAAATTTGTGCATCCCATGCAGGGTTGACTTTAGGTGAAGACGGTGCAACTCACCAAGTACTAGAAGATATTGGTATGATGAAAATGTTGCCAGGAATGACCGTTATTAACCCCTGCGACTACAACCAAACAAAAGCCGCAACAAAAGCAATTGCAAAGCATGTTGGACCAGTTTATCTTCGTTTTGGAAGACCAAAAGTCCCAGTATTTATGAACGAACCTTTTATTATTGGAAAAGCCATCCAACTTCAAGAAGGAACAGATGTGAGTATTTTTGCAACTGGACATTTAGTGTGGGAAGCTTTACAGGCATTTGAAATATTAGCAGCAAAAGGAATAAGTGCTGAAATAATTAATATTCACACCATTAAACCTTTAGACGAAAAAGCTGTCTTAACTTCTGTTAAGAAAACATTATGTGTTGTTACTGCAGAAGAACACATGATTAATGGTGGCTTGGGCGATAGCATTGCTCAATTAATAAGTAGAAATTGCCCTATGCCACTCGAATATGTTGCTGTTGATGATTCTTTTGGAGAAAGTGGAACTCCAGAACAATTAATGGGAAAATATGGATTAAATGCAGCTGCAATCGTTAAAGCAGCTGAAAAAGCCATATCAAGAAAATAGATGAACGAGTAATTAATAAAAATAAATCCACTAATTATTAAATTAGTGGATTTTTAGTTTAAATACATGGAGCATTATTCTGATGAAAAGTTATTGAGTATGTTTCGAAACGAAAGTTCTCGAAATTATGCCTATAACCTTATGGTTAGAAAATATCAGAAAAAACTTTATTGGCATATTCGAAGAATGGTTATTGTACATGAAGATGCAGATGATGTAGTACAAATTACACTAATAAAAGCCTGGAAAGGATTACCAAACTTTAAAGAAGAAGCAAAATTATATACTTGGTTATACCGTATTGCAACTAATGAATCCTTTACTTTTTTAAGTAACAAAAGGAAATGTTTTTTTATTCCTATGGTTGACGTTGAGCGAGAATTATCTCAAGCAATAGAAAGTGATGAACATTATACAGGTGATGAAATTCAGTTAAAATTACAGAAGGCTATTTTGACGTTACCGCCAAAACAACGAATGGTTTTTAACATGAAATATTATGAGGAAATGAAGTATGAAGAAATGGCAGAAATTTTATCAACTTCGGTAGGAGCACTTAAAGCATCTTATCACCATGCTATTAAAAAAATTGAAATTAGTATTAAAGAAGATTAAACCTTATCTAAAAATTATAGTCTTATATTACAAATGAATAACAAAAAGAACATAGAAGAAGAATTAGAAAATTTAGCTCCTTTTCTTTCTAAAATTAAAAAGGAAAACAATTTTTTTACCCCTCAAAACTATTTTGAAGTTTTACCTGAAGTGATTGCTAATAAAAATCTGAATAATAAGTCTTTATATTTTATATTTGACAAATTGTCAGCACGTATTTTAGTGCCTTTTTCCACTTTTGTAGCCATCTTAGTTATCTTGTTTTTTTTAAACTATAACACTTTAGAAACAGAACTAACCAACGAACAAATAGGCGATCTTCTCATCAACCAAGAATATGTTAACATTGATGATTATTTAGTTTATGATGCTTATTCCGAAGTACTAGATGAAGAACAAAAAGAAACATCTACAACTGAAGAATACATCAATTATTTAATAGAAAACAATATCGATATCAATTCTATAATAAATGAGCTTTAGTTCACAGTTATTAATTAAAATTTTGGGTAATGAAAACTTTAAAGAAATCAACAACAATAATCCTTGCATTATTTGTTTCAAGCATAGTGTTTGGTCAGCCAGTAAAAAAAGAAAAGCCCACTAAAGAAAAAATAAAAGCCATGCAAATTGGTTATATCACAGAAAAGTTATCGCTAACCAGTGATGAAGCACAACAGTTCTGGCCAATTTACAATGAGTTTGATAATAAAATGGAAGCCATTCGAAAAGATATGCGAATACTCAATAAAGAAGGTATTTCTATTGATGAAATGAGTGATGCTGAGGTGGAAAAAATGGTTAATTCGCATACAAATCTTCGACAAAAAGAACTTGACATTCAAAAAGAATATCATGTTAAATTTAAAGCAGTATTGCCCATTAAAAAAGTAGCAAAACTTTACAAAGCTGATCAAGATTTTAAACGAGACTTACTTCAAAGAATAAAAGACCATAAAGGAGAAAAAATAGAAGGAGAAAGACCTCAAAGACCTTAGGTTATTGCATTACATACCCTTAATCATCAAAAAAGAATTAACAATTAAAAAATCACTAAAAATAAACTCCATAAAATTTAGTTTTTCCTAAGCTGTTAAATTCTACAGTTGGCAATGGAAATTTAACAAATCCAAATGCCCCCAACAGTGTATTTGCCAATTTACTTTTTGTTTTAATCCGGGTTAAATCAATATCTAAAGAAACATAATATTGACGGTATCTAATAATTTCAGGATGACTCAGGTTTTCAATAGTTCCAGTCATTCCATCTGCCCCATATCCAAAAGCAACATTCATCCATTTTGGAAATTTAGTTTGTTCTGATAAAAAAGAAGCAATGTTTACACTTGCCCAATAGGTTTGACCATTATAATCTTTTATGATATTTTGACTTAAATTCTCTCCTAAAAAATTTGGACTAAGTTCATCGTATTTGGTAGTATGAAAAGAAAATTTTAATAAAATACGTTGTTCATCCCATAACATTTCTTGACCAATAAAAAAGAAAGTACCAGTAGCATTTGCACCAACATCGCCCCATGAAGCACCCCATTCAGCTGAATATCCATCTAAAATCTCTACACTTGTTAAAAAAAACAAACCCAACGTCCCTCCAAATCCTATAGCCTTGTTTTTTTTTACTCCACTCCATCGTAATGCTTCATAACTAGCCATGCCTACATAATAGGAAGTCATGCAATGACCTACCTTATCCATTTGTTGCCAGCTACTATTATCATTGAGCGAATGAAAACCTGAACTGGGATAGTCTGCAAACCATAAGGAATATAATCCTGTCATAACACCTGCATAACCTACTACCTCTGTTCCAACAACTAATTTAAGGCGATTTTTGTTTAACGTATCCTGTTGTGCAAGAAAATACCGAACAAAACATAACAATAAAATTAATGATATAAATACCTTTTTTGTCAATTAGCTTATTATTTTACTTTGATTAGTTGGTTTTAAAAACCAAATTTAGTGAAGTTATACCAATTGTATTTATAAAATAGTCCAATACTATTTTATAAATGTACAATAGTTTGTCCCGATTTATTTCGGGGGTTAATGACGACACAATAGATTTTTAGTTCAATTTATTAGACTATTAAATATATGCTATTGGTATTATTACTGCAAACATAGCTGTACAAAAATAGTTTTGTTCTATAAGAAAATTTTATCTTTACCAATCACAAATCACCAATGGCAAAAGAAACCAAATTTATAGATGTCA
>Ga0210005_1002194_pt1 | contig 11563 bp, 11 predicted proteins | sample CryGey02umfilter_3_FD_183961 | JGI IMG/M metagenome (GOLD analysis project Ga0210005, IMG submission 183961) | Groundwater microbial communities from aquifer in Utah, USA - Crystal Geyser 4/9/14 0.2 um filter (SPAdes) (version 3) | ecosystem: Environmental > Aquatic > Deep subsurface >... | reverse complement strand
GACTGACGACTGAAGACTGACGACTAACGTCCCCTAAAATTGCAAGATTATCTTCTGTATCGAGCATCCGAACAGTCAGCAAACGTTTGGTATCTGAAGGGGTATTTTGAATAAATGATTTAAGATTCATGAATCCTGAATCATGAACAAGTTCTCCATTTTCATCGGGCAATATACCAAAATATATCAATGTGTCATACTCACTTATATCTGAAGCAGCAGTCGGAATATTCCAATAGGGAATAAATATCGACTGTTCAACGACACCTGAATATGGACTAGTCTTTTCCAGACTATCATTCTTTGAACTCTGAATCCTTGATGGATTGCTATTATCTTTTCCATACCAACTATTTCGAACAACAGCGAAACTTCCCGCTACGAGGACAAGTGCCATAACACTGGTGATAAAATGCTTCATTATCACAATTATACTTATTTCATACTAGATACTACGCTCTAAATACGATATACTACAAACAACATGTCAATCAAACTCCCCAAAATATTCCTTGACTCAGGAAATCCTAAAGATACCAAAAGGGCAAAGTCACTCCTTGGGTTTTTGGACGGTCAAACCACCAATCCAAGTTTGGTTTTGAAACACCCCGAAGCACAAAAATATGTCGAAAAGGGCAAAAAATTTACCGAAGATGAGCTAATGAATTTTTACAAACAAATCATCGTAGAGCTTGATGCACAACTTGCAGGTCCAATCTCGGTCGAGACCTATGCAGATTGGGAAACACCAGCCGAGAAAATGATTGAGCAAGCACGCGAGATGAAAAAATGGGGAAAAAATATCTATGTCAAATTTCCAAGTATTCCTGAGGGCGTGAAAGCGGCAAACGAATTTGTGAAAGAAGGTGGAAGCGTCAATATGACTCTTGTCTTTGACCAACAACAAGCTGCTGCTGTATATGCTGCGACTATGCCGACATTCAAACCTGCATTCATTTCCCCGTTTGTCGGACGATGGGATGACCGGAGGTTCAAAGGGCTCGATCTGATCAAAAATATTGCCAAAATGTACAAGGATTTTGATACAAAACGAGGGGAGAAAAAATCTCATATTGAGATACTTTCCGCATCTATCCGCAATATGACTCACTTCTATGGATCTATTGTGAATGGGGCAAATATCCTCACCATACCGATGGCAATTGTTGAGGAATGGGTGCAAGAGGAGAGATTTATGCCAGATGAAAGCTATCGGCCTGACACACAAGGTCTGAGATCACTCGTGTACAAAGAACTCCCCTATCATGATGACTACGCCATGTATCCGATCGAGCATGAACAAGGCTCACTTCTGGATGAAGGTTTGACTAAATTTGTAAACGATTGGAAATCTCTTCTTGACAGATGAATCAAAACTGTATTACATAAGTATATGTTCTCAAAAAAAGCATTCACTCTCATTGAACTCATTGTAGTCATAGGGATCATTGGGGTTCTCGCGACGCTGAGTATGGGATCATATGCAAATGTCCAAAGAGGTGCACGCGATGCAAAACGCAAATCTGATCTAAAAGATATAGAATTAGCACTGCAACAATACTATAGTGACAATAGCCAATTTCCTCCTGCTGGTGGTTGTGATTACGGTTCAAATTGTTATGTATACAGTACTGCGGGAGCATCGTGGATACCTGCTCTGGTATCCCGCTACTTGGATACAGTTCCCGTAGACCCAAAGAATACTGCGGCTGGACCTTGGAAAACCGGAAATTACTCATATGCATATGGAAACGTCTCATCAGACGGTCAATCATACGACCTGACTACTCAGCTTGAAAATACCATTGATAAAGATCGATGCGAACTCAAAAATTACCGATTCTATTTTGACAATCGGGCATGGTGTACTGCATTTGGCGGAGCATACTCGAACTATATATTTGAGCGGTCTCCGTTAACCAAGTAATATGACAGTTTGGTATCACAGCTGACCCACCTGCAGTTGTCAGCCGACACCTGATTTTCTGGTAAGGAGACGGGAGATGAAGTAAAAACAGCGTTGGATCTGTTCAAAAAAGGAGCGGAAGAAACTTAATGTTTTATGTCTGTTTTTAGCTTTGTTTGAAGGTTTGTTTGTCTTGTTGTGTTGGCTCAATACCCTGATGTTCTCAGCTGTCTTTCGTATTACTCCCTCTACCAGATACCCAATCCAACAGCCAAGAATCATAAACCACATAAGGGTCTTAAATGTTGTCACTTTTGCCATCTGTAATATCTCCAGTCCTTTCACATGTTTGAGATCTTTAAAGGTCTCTTCAATTTCAAACCGATGATAATAAGCCTCCAGTACTTTCTTTCTCGGGGTTGTCATGTCGTTAGTCAGTATGTACCATGGCTCTTTGTTCTTATGATCTTTCTTGGAGATGACCAGTCTCATAGGTTTTCCATATACTTTTACCATCACATCTTTTTGTTTGATCTTTCCTGCTGCAACAAGGTTATCAAGTTCGTCAGTGTCTTTGTATTCTTTCATACCTTTTCGTATTGTAACAAGTTTCCCTTTCTTTGATCTCACGTAAAAGATGATATTCTCCTCTATGAAAAACTGTATCAGTGATGGGATGGCAAACCCACGATCAAGCACAAAGCGTGGGTAAAAGCCCAAGAGTTTCCCTAATGTTTTGATGGTTTTTATGATGAAGATATTCTGTGATCCCACCTGGAGTATTGGATATCGGATTATGTCAAAAAACAATGGAATAGCCCGTCCTAGATACGTCTGCATCCCAAAAGCCAGCACTTGAAACTCAGAATAAGGGCGACGGGTCGCAAATGTAGAAAAGTCAATATTTACCAAACTCTCAGGAGTGACAATATGCAGATGAGGAATGAGAGTAGGCATCAGTTCCCGAATCTTTGTATTTGTAACCAGTCGATAGATACGACTCTCAGCGGTACTGCGATTATCATATCCTCCCCATATCCGTGCATTCGCATTTAGACTGTCAAAATGAGATAAAGAAAGTGTTGCTAACCCAAATTTGAAGAGTGAAGTTTGTTTTAATGGTACATGAAAAATCAAGTATTCATCAATTACTTGGAGTGTTTTGGTTATGAATGAGCACATAGAGTACGTCTAAATTTCTAACGTATTCTCATACTGCCCTATGGAGTAACCTAATGTCAACTAAGTGCAGGTGGGTCAGGTATCACAGGTCTTGACAAAGTGTTTTTTGTTCTCCATAATGTTTTTTAGAGATACATTTTTGAAGATTATAAATAATTTTTTTGCATATGAAGGTCACAATCTACACTATTAATGACTGCAAGTTTTCCCAGGTCGAAAAAGAATATCTCAAAAAAAATAATATTCCGTTTGAAGAAAAGAATCTCGAGACCAATCGTGAGTATCTGACCGAGATGCTCAGCGTATCTGACAATTTTGCTGGCACACCGGTCACCAAAGTCGAAAAAGATGGTGGCGAAACTCTTATTTTGAAAGGGTTTACCGAGGAAGAGTTTGCAAAAGCACTAAATATCACTGTAGTTGGCGTCGCAGTTCCACAAGCTCCACAGAGTGAAGCGATGGAATCAACAACAACTCCGACACCTCAAGAAACTCACGTCCCCTCCTCAGCAGACCCCGAAAAAACAACAGAGCCTACAGAAAAACCTGCAGAAACCATGGATATGACTATTGAGTCCCTTTCCGGACCTGCGGTCTCGACAGAGTCTACAACAAGCCCTACGCCTCCTCAACCGGCACCAATGAATGAACCGTCACAATCACCAATTACGCCAACTATTTCAACTGCGCCGATATCGTCGCCAAATCCACCTGTTTCGCAAACACAACAAGAATCTGCATCTCCGATAAATCCACTTGAAGATCAAGAAGTAGGACCCATTTCTTTGGAAACACTATCACCTACACCTTCGGAAAAGGAAAGCACGGCTCCACAAGCCGATACTTCATCCATGGGGGTTGCTCCAGCACCTCAACCGCCAGTGGTAGTGACGCCACCTCAAGAAGAAAAACCAAAAAGCAATGAAGCACTCGATTCAGTACTACAAAACTTGCAGTCGCAGGTGCAAGGTACCGTTCCCCCAACAGAGACTTCATAAATATTCGTATAAATGAATACGTAATATTCAATTTTTCTTCATTTTCTTCTATATTCTCTATAAAATTATGCTATTCTTATGGAAATAATACATTTTTTGGAATTTTAAAATATTTTTTTGAATAATAGTTTTTATATGGTATCATACAATAAAGTAAATAACAGATAGTTACAATTTTTATCATTCATATGAAGCACCAACTCAAGTTTGCCTCCCAAAATATTCATATTGGATTGAAAAAATCCGATCCCACATTTGGTTCAGTTGTCACTCCGATTTATCCTTCATCTACATTTCAATTTCCCTCAGCTCATGAAGGAGCACTTAGATTTTGTGGAAAGAAAAAGGGGCTCATTTACTCTCGCTTTACCAACCCTACTGTATATGCTCTTGAAAAGAAACTTGCCGCGCTCGAAAATGGAGAACGTGCGCTTGCGACTTCATCTGGGATGTCGGCAATCACTCTTACACTCCTCCATCACCTCAAACATGGTGACTCAATCATCGCTCATAAAGTGATCTACGGCGGTACATTTGAATTTATTGCTCATATTTTGCCAAAGTTTGGTGTCAAAGTGTATATGGTCGATGCAAATAATTCCGAAGAAATTCTTTCAAAAATCGACAAGACTACCAAGGTCATCTATTTTGAGACACCAACAAACCCACTTCTTGAGATCGTAGATATCCAGAAAATTGCAGATATCGGGAAAAAGCATGGCATCACGACAATCGTGGATAATACCTTCGCACCACCGCCGATCCAATTTCCCCTTGATATGGGAATAGATATTGTGATTCATAGTTTGACCAAGTATATTGGCGGTCACTCGGATGTCATTGGCGGCACGATCGTCGGAAGTAATGCCCAAATTGATCCAATATTTGCCCAAAGCTATATTTTCTATGGACCTACTATGTCGCCGTTTACTGCTTACTTGATCATTCGTGGAATTTCAACCCTTGAGGTACGCATCAGACAGCAAGAAAAAAATGCATTGAAGGTTGCAGAGTTTCTCGAATCATATCCTCGGGTCGAGCGCGTTTTTTTCCCTGGGCTTGATTCCCACCCACAGCGCGCGCTGGTCAAAAAACAGATGTATGGGACAGGAAGCGTCTTGTCATTTGTTATCAAAGGTGGGTACAAGGCAGGTGAAAAACTGGTAAATCATGTTGAACTCGTCACTCTTGCTGTTTCGCTTGGTTGTGTTGAAAGCCTGATTGAACATCCTGCCTCAATGACCCATTCAGAACTGACACTTGAAGAGCGTAAAAATTCAGGAATCAACGACGCATTAATTCGAATATCTGTCGGTCTTGAGGATGCTGAAGATATCATAGATGATCTGAAGCAGGCTTTTGAGAAGGTCTAATCGAACCAGGGTCTAATTCCCCGACCTGCCTGCCGCGGCAGGCAGGTGTTCTGCGTTGAACAATTGTCATTCCCGTGAAAACGGGAATCCAGACTGGATCCTACTGCATTTGAGCAAAAAAACATGGACTATCTACTCTCATAACTTATAGTATATAATATATTGGCTATAGTATAATATGCAAATAATATAGTAATTACTATTGAATATGGCTGGAAAGTTGTCGTTTAACCCCGTCAATGCAGTATTCAACCGTTTCCATGGACTTGTAAAACCCATTATTCCCCCGATCGAAAGAGCGTTGAGGAAGAATCTTGAAGTGCATGATGAATGTGGAGGTATTCATGCGACCCAACGACATCTCGCATGTGGTGGTTCGGTAATCGTAAATTTTGCACCCCATACCACAGCACTTGACCCCTTTATTATCTCTCTGTTTCTTCGTCATTATGTATCCAAAGATCACCTAATGGCTTGGATATCTTCAGCCAAGTTTCACCCCGATCTCGTAGAAAAATTTGGGATTGGCAACATGGGTCCACTGATGCATGGATCTGCATATCTCGAACAATACTATCATTTTAGTCGCTTCCCCGTATTTCAACCATATATGTTTGATCCAACATATGCTCAGCCCATTCCTACAGAATTACAGGACGAAGCAAGCACAATTAGTACTTCATCTCTTCGTACATCGCGAAAGTTTCTAGAAAAAGATGCTAGCATGCTCCCTATAAGCTTTGAGGGTCACCGAGGAAAATCCGGAGGAATGCAGTTTGCAGAGCCTGCAGTAAATGTGATTGGCAAGCCATCAAAAAAGCGCGATATAAAGATTTGGACCCTTCTTACTCAAGGAGCACACTCCATCCAGAAAGCTGACCGTAGCGGACTTTCAGGTCTCAATCTATCTGCCCCAACTTCCATTATTGCAGGGCCGTTGATGAGTTATGCTGAAGCTGAAACTCTTGCACAACAATTACAATGGGTGGATCGATCAAGAGGAGATGTGACCGTTGCTGATGCGATTATGGTAACTACTGCAGGATTGGTTGATAAAATGCAAGAAATTATTCCAGGTGTTGACCCTCGTGGTGTATATTCTTGGGATAAAATAACTTTCAAATCTTGAGTTATCGAATCATCATCACATTGGTGCTGAATGCAGCCCCAGCTCCATACCCTTCCATAAGAAATGGAATTCCTGGTATTATCATGTTGTGCTGTGCCATATATGTCATGTTGACAAGCATTGTGGCGGCACTTGCATTATTTACTCCAATTTTATCCATGAGCCACGGAGACTCAGGAACTTTAAAATTTGGATATGCTGCATTTTCACGTGCTCCTTTTCTTCTTCCGCGTTCGACTTGCATACATTTGGAAGAATGCACCAAAAAACTTGGCATGTGAGCGACTGTGACTCCAAGTTCGCCAAGATTCATACCACCAAAATCTTTTCCAAACCACTGAGAATAATATTCCTCAAGTACTGCAAGTTCAATAGAAGGTACGCGAGATGAAAAAAAATTAAATGTTTTACGACCGTTCATTGTAAGCTTCTGTGCGGATGGAAGGTTTATAAAAACCCCCCGTGATGTAGCATGTAAAAAATCAGAGTCAATATCCCCGACTATTTGATACCATGGTGGTAGTGTGGTGGGCTCACCAATATCTCCTTTATTCTCTATTCGAAATGCAGCTGGTGCTCGAATAACCCCTTCGCGATCTTGCTCAATCATTGTGTTCTGCCCCATGATATGCACAATATCTTTCCCTGGTACAAATCCTACCCCTCCATATAAATTTCCAAATACGCTTCTCGTCATGAAGTCGGTTGGGTCAACTGCAGATCCACTGAGACTTTCTTCACTAAGTACAACAACTCGCTTACCACTCAATTGAGGATCTCTGCAGGCATCATTAATAGCCGAAGCACTACTATTGCATGCTTGAGCATTCATAAGAAAATTATCAATGGTACGGCTTTTTTTACCAAGTTCATAAGTGATCATTTTTGGAACCTGAATATTTGCCGAGGAAGATCCAACAATGAGCAGGTCAATTCCATCCCAACCTTTCATTTCCATAATATCAGCAACCGCACCCGCTCCAACAAGTCCCATTCGTTCATAAAATTGACTCATCGTTGGACTCAGGTCAGCGCTATTTTTGAATCCTCCACCAAAGCCCAATCCATATAGGCTGGCAGCCAGTTCTTCTCTATCTGGATAGTCATGTGGAATTGTTGCAATGACATCTTCAAGTGATTCATAATAATCACCAAACCCACCAGCGACCATCGACACCCCACCAACTTGAGCTTTCTCTCGACTCATCAGAAGATCAAGTCTCTGGTCAAATTCTCTTGAGGGATTGCCAAAGTCAAATTCACGTCGTGCCATGAAGATATTCTAGCAGAGAAATAGTATATTTTCTAAACTAATCTTCTCTCTCATCCCATCCACCATCTTCATACCCCCAAGGCTGACTTGCTCCCATCTCTGGAGTAGGAAAACACTCCTAGAATTAGGTATAAATACCCACGTATTCCCATTACACCCAAAATGATGAAGTGTCCTCGTTGATAGATCCAAGTAAGATATGAATTAGGTACTTTTCTTGTTATACTCGATTTTATGAAAAAGATATTACTAGTTGGCGCCTCAGGTGGAATTGGACATGAAGTAGCACGTCAACTGTTGGAAAACGGCTACGAAGTTTTTGGGACGTATTTTCGACACTCAGAACGAGTTGAAGACTTGAAACATTTTGACAATTTTACTGCAGAGCATCTCGATATAACTGACATCGATTCGGTCAGGAAAATATTAAGTTTACATTTCGAGGAACGAAAACCAAATCTTTTTGCTGTCATTAATTGTGAAGGTATCATTGAATTTGAGGGTAATGGGATTGAGGATGATATTCAGATCTGGCAGAAAACGATTGCAATAAACCTTTCTGGCAACTATTACCTCGCCAAGATCGCTCATGCATATTTTCAAGAAAATGGAAGATTTATCATGTTGAGCTCAACAGATTCTTATTTTGGAGGTGCGATTACGACCAGTTACGCGGCAAGTAAAAGCGGCGTAAACTCTCTCACAAAATCGCTTTCTTTACTTTTTCAAGATAAAAAGATAAGAGTTAATTCAATTGCACCTGGTTGGATTGTTACTCCTATGATTGAAGGCAACGGTGATGAGTTTTTAAAAAAAGTTGCTGCAATCAATCCATTAAAGAGAAATGGAAAGCCGCAAGATGTAGCAAATCTTATATCGTTTCTTTTGGATGAGAAGTCAGATTATATTAATGGTCAGGTACTATCTCTTGAAGGTGGATATACAAATCAGGATCCAACTCTTTTGTTGGAAGAAAGGGGACAATAGAATCTTCATTGCAACTAGAATATAAGTCCTTGAAAAGTACTTGTATCGGTGCTATTAGATAGATAGAAATCATCGCATGTTGTATTGTGAGGGGAAAACATTTCTCTTCTTTTTGTTTGGAACACATGATGAGGTGTATAAAAAATGATTACTTCCTACTCCAGAACACTATCATTCCCGGTAAGGAAAATACGATAATACTCCATCCCGTAACTAGCATTGCACTAAAGCTCCCAAAGTTTTTCGTGATAAAGTCCCTTTTTAGAACAATAGAATATACACCGGATACAGAATGACCAGTTCATTCACGAATTGAAAAAGAATGAGCTTTGTGATGAGTGAACGCATGAAGGTAAGTATAGCAAAACAAATGGCTCATTCTCGACCCTGAGACAAAAACAGATAAAAGAATTGAGGTAAAAATTGAATGAACCAGTAATGAATCGGACAGTCCCTACAAATATACGCCATGTCTTCCCGAATGAGTGCCAATATCCAAGATATCTATCAAAAGCCTATTGTTATTATCAAAATCCCAGATGAGCCGAATATCATCGGTTACCCGACTACTCCACTTAGTGCCATGCCGACGAGTATTTACATTGTGTGATTTGAGAGATGGGTAGAAGGGATCAATAGATAGTAATTGGACTGCTTTGACTGTTCTTTTTTCCAGTAAATTGTTCCCTTTGAGGAGCCTTTGATAGGATTTGTCGAAAGATTTCAAAAAGACAACTTTATACATATTTGTATAAATCTACAACGATTTCAGATGTTTTTCAATTTCTTCAGGAGTACTGGCGATTGTATATCTGCCTGCTTTCAAATCCTCCATTGCTTTCCCGATCCTCTTTTCTGTTTCCTCATCGATCAGTTCAAGATCGCCTGATTTTATTAAAATTGTTGTCAGCTTTTTTAATAAATCCATAGAAATGACCGCACCTGCAGGTTTATTATTTCTCATGACTATAAAGGGCTCATTGGTCATTTTCGCCTTACTGAGAACCTTGGTATATGATGTTTGTAATTCTCGGGCAGAAACAGTGTTGAACATATTTTATTGGGAATGAATAATCTACGATTTCATTATAATGGTGACAAATTTGTATTGCAAGTTGATATACAATTGTCATCAATACCTCGCCACAACCCTGACCCACGCCGCATCTGATTGTAGCTTCATGGGAAGTGCTATGACTTCAAATTGCGGTATGTCGAGAAGTTTTTCTAAGTTCGTCAAGTTTTCAATAATGAGAACTCCTTTCCCCAACAATATTTTGTGTGTGGGAAATGGAGGCGCATCGGGACCGAGAATATCCATGCCAACTATTTTTACTTTTGCCTTTACCATTGCTTCTGCAAACTCTTCCGTCACGTTCGGATTTTTTTCATAATAGCTCGCATCTCGATAACGCGTACCAAAACCCGTATAAATCAATACAATCGAACCCAGCTCGATTGTTCTCCCCGTTAATAATTCTGGTTCGATTTTTTCTTTTCCTCGCGCATCAAGTAGTACCCCTTTTCCAAAAAAATGATCAACGGGAATTTGATTCATGGTCTTTCCGTCTTTGATCATATGGAGGGGTGCATCCATATGGGTCCCCACATGCATCACGCTCGTGAGCTCATGATCGTTGTAACCATCTTTTTCAAGATTTGTTATCTGCTCCAGTTTGGGTAGTGGATCGCCCGGGTAGACCGGCATTTCATCGGTAAATGTATGGGTGAGATCGATGAGATGCATACAATAATTATACCATCGACCATTCCAAAGTCCCGATCTTCTTTACTGAACTTTTAGATGTATCTTCTTCGGCATTTTAAAAATGAGAATCACGCACGTCAGTACACTAAATATTCCCAAAATGCTAAAGCTTTGCGCGTTACCAAAACCTTGCGCAAGAATTCCTGCGATCATCGGCCCGAGCATCCAACCAATGTTATAGAATAAATCAATAATGCTTTGAATTTCTTTTTCATAGTTTTGCGTTTCAGAAATATAATCGGTATAGGCACCATTGAGTGCCGGATAAGATAAGCCGATGCACATTGAGGAAAGACTGACCAAGAGAATGATATCCATAGGATTTGTCAAAAAAGCAAACAGAGAAAGAAAACACGATCCCAAAAAAAATGAATAGAGAGCAGTTCTTTTTTTTCCAAATCGCACTGCAATTGACCCGACAAACCAACCAATCACGAGTGATGGAAAGCTATATGCTGCCATAAGAAGGCCGCCAAACCTGCCAAACGCGCCATTTTCCGCGATCAACGGACCGATTGTCCAAAAAAATGCATCGGTAATATAAAATGATACTCCTCGACCCAAGGGTCGAGGTATCTCCTGTCATTCTGAGTGAAACGAAGAATCCAGCTAGCTTATGGATACTTCGGCTTTTCCTCAGTATGACAATCACGACGCTGAGCGTCGGGGAATTAAACCCTAAAGAGAGATTAACAACTTTCTATTTAATATAAAGCTTATTGAGCTCTCCTGATTGATCTACTTTTACGTTATCGAACAGATATCTTTCTTCAACTTATTTATAGTAGGCTTCAATTACGATTTTTTTCTTTTCGCTTTTAACTTGCAATTCCCTGCGGTCTTGCCGCAGGGATACCTTTTAGGGAAAGATTGAAAACCGTAGGTTTTCATACTATCCTATAGAGGTATGCAGGTAATAAAAGGATATCATTGTGCCTATCAAGCCC
>Ga0210005_1002190_pt1 | contig 11583 bp, 13 predicted proteins | sample CryGey02umfilter_3_FD_183961 | JGI IMG/M metagenome (GOLD analysis project Ga0210005, IMG submission 183961) | Groundwater microbial communities from aquifer in Utah, USA - Crystal Geyser 4/9/14 0.2 um filter (SPAdes) (version 3) | ecosystem: Environmental > Aquatic > Deep subsurface >... | reverse complement strand
AAAAATCTCTTTGGCAAAAAATTTTGGAATTTTTCAAAATAAAATAATAAGCGGAAGCAATCGACGCGTGCCGCGACGCGGGATTAGTATAGTGGTAGTACGTGACCTTCCCAAGGTCAAAGTGCCGGTTCGATTCCGGTATCCCGCTTTGCCCTCCCAAATTTTGCCGATGTAACTCAACTGATAGAGTAGGGCTTTTAATCTTCAACCACTTCTAAATTTGACTATGGTCGGCAAATCCTGTATACTTAATGTATGCCAATGCCAAAAAAGCCCAGAAAAAAGTGTCCGGTTTGTGGTAAAGAGACGCCACGGCCAGGTTACAAGTATTGCAGTAATAAATGTCAGCAAGAATTTCAGTACCAATCTTATATTAAAAAATGGAAGAACGGTAAAATTAAAGGATTGAATAGTTTAGGTTTAGTCTCGTCATACATTAAAAAATATTTGCGCAGGAAATTTAAAAATAAGTGCTGTTTGTGTGATTGGTCAGAAATTAATCAAAAAACAGGAATGGTTCCGCTAGTAGCAGACCACATTGATGGTAATTGGCAGAATAATACCGAAGAAAACCTACGTTTGATTTGCCCAAACTGTGATTCATTAACTCCTACATTCGCCGCCCTTAATAAGGGAAATGGGCGGGAAAACCGAGTCCCAAGTAAGAGAGCTCAAAAAGGACGTTTGTTGACCATGAATACGCCGATGTAGCTTAGTGGCAAAGCAGTGGTTTCGTAAACCACCGACGGCAGTTCAATTCTGCCCATCGGCTTACTTAAAGGGCGGGATAGGTCGTCAGTTCGAATCTCGCCTCCGGCTCTTGAATAGTTAGACGCGAACTCTCTTTGTTGAGGGGGGAACGAAGTTTCTTTATCTGCGTCCAGAAAATTTGCCCTGCCTTGCGAAAGCAAGGCAGGGCTTTCTTTGGTTTCAGAAATTTGAAAATCTTTCAGATTTTCCGAATAAAATAGGGTTATTTTGATGTTTTCTTTAGAGTAGATAATCTCTTTAATAAATCTTTTAACTAAAAGATTTCTTTCAACCCCCCTTCTTTGAGAAAGAAAAGAGAGAAACGACTTGAGAATAGAAGCGATAGTTTCTGGGTCAAATTTAGAAAATTTAGAGCATAAACCCGAGGGTTCGTGTCCAGCTTGTTGGGGTGCTTCTAAATTTTTTAATTCGGGTTTCGAACTCTTTAAACCATAATTTAGCTTAAAAACTAAATTTTCCACATAGCTTCTATCAAGAGAAATTCTTTCTAAATTTTCTAAAATATATTTCTCTATTCTATCAGCGCTCACTTCCTTTGTTGAGCAAGCCTGCCAACCTTTTTTGTTGGTACAAGTGCAACGATAGTAATAATACCTTCTCATTTTCCCTTGCCACCATTTGTTGGTAAAACAAGCGCTCATTTTATATCCGCACTCCTTACAATTGATTAAACCGCCAAAAAGAAAATCTCGGTAAACCCTGAACTTTCTTTTTATCTTTTTGTGAATTTTTTGAACCAGCTCAAATAATTCTTCTGAAATTATAGGTTGATGAATCCCCTGATAAATTTGGTCAGCAAATTTAACTTTGCCAGCATAAACAATATTTCTCAAAAGAAAGGCAATAGTCGCCTTACGAAAAAGATTTCCCTGCCGGTTTTTAATATTGTTTTCCTTTAACAAATCATGAACCTTAACTATTGAACCATTTTCAAGATAAGTTTCGAAAATCAACCTGATAATTTCAGCTTCTTTTTTGTTGATAACCAATCTTTTGTTTTCTCTTTTGTATCCATAGGGTGTTATTCCGCCATGCCAGAATCCTTTTTTAGCTCGTTCTAATAATTTATCTCTCGTTCTTTCAGATACTAATTCTCTTTCAAACTGAGCAAAGGTTAACATTATATTTCGGAGAAGTCGGCCAGCAGGCGTTGAAGTATCAAATCTTTCAGTAATAGAAATAAAATCAACCTTATACTGCTCAAAAAATTCAATCAATTGGTAAAAATCTTTTGGTGAGCGAGTAAGTCGGTCAATTTTATAAGACAAAATTATATCAATTTTCTTTTGTTTTATATCCTCAAGTAATTCTTGTAAGGCAGGGCGATTAGTGTTGGCTCCGGTATAACCCGGATCGGAGTAAACCTTGAAAATCTGCCAATTATCTTGGCTTTTAATAAAAGACCTAATTTTTTCTTCTTGGGCCTCGCAAGATGAAAATTCTTTTTCAGCTTGTATGTCAGTTGAAACTCTTGTATAGATAGCGCATTGTTTGAATTTTATTTTGTTCATATTTTTTAACCAAAGGGGCAACCCTGTGAACTCAATACCACTTGCGCGGCATTGACAGAAGTTGCCCCTTCGGGATTACAACTTTAATAATAGTTGTAATAAATCCGCGCAACTTATTATGGTATTGAGTTCACTTTTATTATACAACATTTCGGAAAATTTAGAAATTTACAACTGTGGATAAATAGCCACTCTCAAGAAAACATCAAAATAACCCTGTTTTATTCGGAAAATCTAAAAGATTTTCAATTTTCTGAAACCAAAGAAAGCCCTGCCTTGCTTTCGCAAGGCAGGGCAAATTTTCTGGACGCAGATAAAGAAACTTCGTTCCCCCCTCAACAAAGAGAGTTCGCGTCTAACTATTCAAGAGCGAGAATTAAACGATTTCAAACTTTCTCCTTAATCCTACCAAACTTAATCCATAAGTCAAAGAAACTGAATTTAAACCGCTAAAACCTTACCCCCGACTATATACACTTTCAGTGTTATTTCTACTCTCTCTTTGGTGGGCTCGGTCGCTTCGCTCCCTCGCCCTTATTTTGTATTCAAAAATGGGGTTTTGAACAATTGAAAAATACTTAAAAATGAGTTAAACTAAAAGAAGGAGATTTAAGAATATGCCAAGAATTAACGACTTAAATTTAAATAATTGGCAGGAATATAAAGACATCTTAACAGATAGTCTTTGGATTATCGGTGCTAGAGATAAATCGGGTGCTCATACAGGTGAGTATCACGGTAATTTTATTCCTCAAATCCCAAATCAATTAATGAGGCGATTTACTAAAAAAGGTGATGTAGTTTTAGATACATTTTTAGGAAACGGTACAACCTTAATTGAATGTAGAAGATTAGGTAGGCACGGTATTGGGATTGAACTAGTTTCTGAAATCGCAAAGAAAGCTAGAAATAATATCGCAAAACAAACTTCTCTTGCTGGAAAAGTTTTTACAGATATTCTCGTTAGTGATAGCACTAAAGAGACAACAAGGGAAAAGGTGATAGAAATCTTAAAAAATCATAACAAAGGCAAGGTTCAACTTGTTATTATGCATCCGCCCTACCACGATATTATTAAATTTAGCAATCTACCGGAGGACCTTTGCAATACAAAAACCGTAGAAGAATTCATCGGAAAATTTGGTAGAGTAGTAAAAAACTTTGTTAATTTGTTAGAGAAGAAACATTATTTGGCAATTGTTATTGGCGATAAATATACAAATTCTGAATGGGTACCATTAGGATTCTATGTTATGCAGGAAACAATGAGGAATCCGGAATTGAAATTAAAGAGCATTTTAGTGAAAAATATTGTCGGTAATAGGGGTAAAAGAAACCAAGAACATTTATGGAGATATAGAGCTTTAGTCGGTGGTTTCTATATTTTCAGACATGAATATATTTTATTATTCCAAAAAATATAGATGATATGTTAGTTTCCAAAAAAGAATTAGCAAACTTAAAATTACAATCTATTAGGTCAGACGATTTAAAAATATTAGCAAATTCTTTAGGTGTAGATACGAGAGGAAAAACATCTGATATTGTTAAAAGGCTAATTGATATACCACAAAACAAAATAGATGAATTCATAAGAAGGAAATATCAAGATTTTACAAGAGAAAGGCAAGTCATAATTTCTGACGAGGACCTAAAAAATGAACTAATGAAGGTAAAGGAATTTCATTGGGGCGTGGTTCAAGGGCAATTAGATCAGAAAATCCAAACAGAATATGTTCGCAGATTTACAAGATATGACGATTTAATTCAGGGAGTTAAAAATAGACTTCATAATGATGTTACCGGTTATGTGATTGCTACTTGGTATAACCACTGGACTACTGTTTTAATTGAAGACCATATAAGCCACCACCCCTTTATTATTCCTACTCTCAAAAATTATAAAGGTATAGATATTTTCTTTAATAACCAGCCATTTGATTTAAAAATTACTTATTTACCAAGAGAGTACACATTAGAGAAAGCACTCCAAAATCCAAAAGGATTAATAGTTTGGTTATACGAAAATCAGGGGGCACAACGATTTGGAGCAGATAATAGATTATTTGTAGTTTTGGCCAGTAAAAGTAATTTAGAGGAAAGTTGGAAATTAAAAAGAGATTTTGATTTTGTGTTTACTGAAATTGATAATTTTTTTGATACTACCTCTGTATCAGAAAAAGACGAAATAATTTTTAGTTTTAATAAAAAGACCTATACAACAATTTCAAAGGTTTTAATAATCGCCAAATAGACGGACGATATGGAAACCATAACGGTTATTAAAGAAGTACTTGTTTCTGCTGCTGCTATCACCGCTTCTATAGTAGCAATTAAGGGACTTTATATTTGGCGCAGACAGCTTAAGGGGACAACCGAGTATCAAGTAAGTGAACGGATACTAAAAAGAGCCTATAAACTTCAAGATTCGATAAGATTAGCAAGGGGTGCGTGGATGTCCGTCGGAGAACTTGGTCAAAGAGGACAAGAAAAAATGATAGATGAAAATGAAACCTCTAGAGAAAGAGAGGCGAGGAATGAAGCATATGCTTTATGGAAACGTTCAAAGCCAGTATTTGAGGCTGTATCCGAACTCAAAATTATTAAGTTTAAAACCCGAGCCTTATGGGGGAATGAAGCCATACAAGATATTGAGGCCCTTATTACAAAAGCATTTGAATTACGCAATGCTCAAATTGCTTATTCCCAATTTAGAATTAACCCTCATCTAGCAGAAGGAGAACAGAAACTTATGGATAAAGACCGATGGATTGTTTACGAGTCAGGAGAACGTGATGAATTTTGGAAAGAGGTTGAGGGCATTGTTTCAAAAATTGAAAATAGATTCCGACCTCATCTTACATAGTTTATTTTTTATTTAATATTATCTCAAATGGATAATTAGACCGATTTCCCAAAAAACGCCCGTCGCTGGGTAATTTTTATTTATATAGACCTTCATATAACTCAAAACGCCCCAAATCGGGCGTTTTGAACTTTTTCCAGCTCACAAATGACTTGTCCCGTTAGAAACAAAGCTTTCTAATGGGATTATGGGCTCGAAAAAAGAAAAAAGGGAAGTGGTTTAAATCACTCTTCAGGAAGAGCACGCGACACTATTCCTACAACAGTAGCGAATACTCTCTGGCAGCTCTCGGCAAGTCTCAGAAATTGTTTGACAATTTCATCTTCTCCGCGATAGAAAGTGATTCCTACAGGTTGCCTTCCAGGACGGCTTCCGCCGTAGGCGTCAGCACCACTCAATTCTTTTTGCATTCGTTGGACCAATTCATCCGATATGGCCAGATCATAATTTTCTGGATGATCAATAAATGCTAGCATAGCTTTCAGTGTCGCCGCTGATGTTGTAAGGGTTAATCCTTGAAATTTTTTTCTCTTCATTTTTCATTTTCATCCTCCCGCAGGCAAGAAACCATTTTTGATTTCCTCTCTGCGGGAGATGAATTCTCCACTTCCCCTTTATTTTATCAAAGAACTAACTCCTTTTTCCAGCTCACAACCTTGTTATGGGCTCGAAAAATGTGGAAAGCAAAGGGTTTAATTTTTGTGCTTTTGTTTGCTTTCCATAGGAATATGACCATCATTCTCTTAAAGCACTGAAGAGAATAACTGGAGGCATTTTTTTATTGTGTGGGTTGTATGCCTTAACCCTCCAACCGTGTAAATCTCTTATAGCATCGGTTATGCTTTCACTTTCAGGGCTTTTAGTCGTTTGAGTTCTTCTTCGTGCTCTTTGATAGCTTGGTTCAAATGGGACTGGAATTCATCGCTCTTTGCATAAACTTCGCTTGCGGTCTCGATTGTCTTCGCTATAGACCATCCTAGGCAGTTGGCTAAATCTAGAATTTGTTGGTAGTTTTCTTCATGCACCGAGATAACTTTGAAACCTTTTTTGGGCATCTGTATTACCTCGAGCTGGCCACCAAAAATCTGATAAACAACTCGAGGCAATACAGAAATTTTCTCCCCTCCCCATATATTTTTCTCAAAGAACTGTTTCTTTACCCGGCACTGAACTATGTCCTAGTGCTGGGCTTATCTCAATTCACAAATGCTTATGGACTGAGGTAAAAAAAGGGGGGAATAGAAGGGCTAAAGAAGAAAGTGACCACATATATATTCGGCGTATTCGGGGATCTTGCTTTCGATGTATCGTATTACTTGACCAGTAGGTAGTTGAATTTTTGTTGTTCGGCCTATATTTTCATTTTTCTTCCTTCGTCTTTTCCAGCATCGCTGTTTTATTATGCGTGAACCCGGCGGGAATATAGCAACTAGAGGACGTGGTTTACCACCGCCGCACATTACATAAGGGTCATTTTCTGATGCTACGACTACTATTCCTAGTTTTTCTTTCGCAGCATCGAATTGCAAATAGTCTTTTGTGGTTCCAGAAAATTCATTTGGTTCAAGTATTATTAGTCCTGATTCCTTAGCGATTTTCTCAATTTCGTAATGAAGATCGTAGCGATGACTGTGTCCTTCAGAGAATCTTTTGATTTCACTACTAATTGCAATTATCCTTTCGAAGGTTCTTTTTTGGCCCCATTCTATCTTTTCATTTTCGGAGATGTTTGTTTGCATAATGTTCTCTCCAATTTATCCATTAATATTAGTGAACAAATTGGAGAGAACACCCTTCCTTCCCCCTATATATTTTTCTCAAAGAACTATCTTATTCTAATACCTCAATTATACACCCATACTTTAATTTTGTCAAGGGTTTGGGACAACAAAAACAAAAAAGCCCATCGCTGGGCAATTTTTATTGCCCTAAAAAACTTGACATTCGGGAATGTCAAGTAAATGTCAACTTTTCATTCCTCGCCAAAAGGCGGTTTTAGAGGATTTTTGACTTTTTTACCCCATTTTTGAATACAAAATAAGGGCGAGGGAGCGAAGCGACCGAGCCCACCAAAGAGAGAGTAGAAATAACACTGAAAGTGTATATAGTCGGGGGTAAGGTTTTAGCGGTTTAAATTCAGTTTCTTTGACTTATGGATTAAGTTTGGTAGGATTAAGGAGAAAGTTTGAAATCGTTTAATTCTCGCTCTTTTTATTTTTAGAAATTTGTGATACAATTAGCTTATGGAAAACCTTGAGAAAAAAATCAAAGATTTGGAAAAAAGGCTCCTCCATTTGGAGGACTGTCTTTGACTTAGCAAAAAAGAAAAATAAATGTGAAAAATTAAAAGAAGAATTAAAAAAACCAGATTTTTGGAAAAGTAAGGAAAGAGCAACCGAAATTTCTCGAGAGATAAGCGTTTTAGAAGAAGAGCTGACCGAATGGGAAAATTTTAAAAAGGAGCTGAAAACACTGAAAGAATTGACAGAGATTGGCGATAAAAAAATCCAGAAAGAATTAGAAGAAAAAATTCAAGGCCTTGAAGAAAAAATTAAAAAAGAAGAATTTCAAATTTTTCTCTCCGGGAAATACGATCGAAGATCAGCAATTTTACAAATCTTTTCTGGGGCCGGTGGCAAGGACGCTCAAGATTGGGCAACGATGCTATTGAGGATGTATGAAAGGCATTGTCAAAGAAAGGGATTTAAAACTCAGATTTTGTCCCAATCCTTTGGCGAAGGCGGAGGGCCCCAAGGAAGAATTGGCACAAAACAAGTTTCGCTGGAGGTCAAAGGAAATTTTGCTTTTGGATTTTTAAAAGGAGAAACCGGCGTTCACCGTTTGGTCAGAATTTCTCCTTTTTCTCCCCAATCTCTGCGCCACACCTCTTTTGCCCTGGTTGAAGTGATTCCGGAAGTTCCAAAAGAATTGAAAAAAGAAATTGAAATTCGTCCCGAGGATTTAAAAATTGATTTTTATCGAGCTTCGGGACCGGGCGGCCAGTATGTAAATAAAAAAGAAACCGCTGTCAGAATCACTCATTTACCAACCAAAATTGTTGTTTCTTGCCAAAGTCAAAGGAACCAAGCCCAGAATCGAGAAAAGGCAATGGAAATTTTAATTTCAAAACTTTTTCAATTAGAAGAAGAGAAAAAGAAAAAGGAAATAAAAGAGGTTCAGGGCGAAATTCCTTCGGCCAGTTGGGGAAACCAAATTCGTTCATATGTTTTGCATCCCTATAGATTGGTCAAAGATTTGAGAACTGATGTTGAAACCACCGATATTGAAGGAGTTTTAGATGGCAATTTGGATAAATTCATTGAAGAGCAAGTTTTTGCAGAGCAAAAACGAAGCTAAAGAAGAAATTTATTTCTTCGCTCCGAAATAAAATGATTAGATTTCAAAATATCACTAAAATTTATCCCACCCACCCTTCGGGTGGGTACCCGACCCTGGCTTTAGATGACATTTCTTTTGAAATAAAAGAAAAAGAATTTGTTTCCATTGCCGGGCGTTCCGGGGCTGGCAAAACAACCCTTTTAAAACTCATTTTGGCTGAAGAAGAACCTACCAAAGGCAGAGTTTTTTTTCGAGACGAGGACATTCACAAAATTAAAAAATCGCATTTACCAAATTTGCGCCGAAAAATCGGCGTAGTTTTCCAAGATTATAAACTTTTACCTTCAAAGACGGTTTATGAAAATGTTGCCTATGTTTTGGAAGTTATAGGTGCCTCAGATTTGGAAATTTCTCAGAGAGTGCCCGAAGTTTTAGAGATTGTTGATTTGGCTGATAAAATCAATAATTTTCCGGCTCAACTTTCCCAGGGAGAAAGACAAAGAGCGACCATTGCCCGAGCCTTTATCCATCGACCGGATGTGATTTTGGCTGATGAACCCACCGGAAATTTAGACCCTTATAACAGCGCCGAAATCGTTCGCCTTTTATTAAAAATCAACGAATTAGGTACAACAATTATTTTAGCCACCCATAACAAAGAAATTATCAATTCTTTAGAAAAAAGAGTGATCACTTTGGAGGCGAGTAGAGTGATTCGCGACGAAGAAAAAGGCCGCTTCATCCTTTGACATGTTTACTTTATTAAAAAGAATTTTAAAAGCCAGCTGGTTAAATTTTCGGAGAAACATTGGTTTATCTTTGGCAACAATTTTTATTTTGCTCATAACCATTTCTCTTATTACTTACCTTTTTCTCTTTCGCCAGATTTCCCAATTTCTCATTGCCGAGTTGGAAGCCAAGGTTGATATTTCGGTTTATTTTAGAGAAGATTCGCCGGAAGAAGAAATCTTAAAAGCTGAAGATGAACTTTCAAAAATGTCGGAAGTGAAAGAAGTTGAATATATTTCCCAGGAAATGGCTCGGGAAAAATTCATCCAAAAACACAAAGACAACCTTTTACTAATGGCATCTTTGGAAGAGATTGGAGAAAATCCCTTTTTGGCCTCTTTAAATATTAAAGCCCAGAAACCAGAACAGTATGAAACCTTGGCAAATTTTTTAGAAAATTCAGATTTTAAAAATTACATTGAACAGCCGATTGATTATTACCAAAGAAAACCAATTATTAACAAATTGTCTTCAATAACCTCGGTAATTAATAAAGCCGGAATTGGAATTAGTATAATTTTAATTCTTCTTTCCTTTCTGGTTGCTTTTAATACTATTAGATTAGCAATTTTCAATCAAAGAGAAGAGATTTTCATAATGAGATTAGTCGGCGCCTCCAACTGGTTTATTCGCGGTCCGTTTTTGTTCCAAGGGGTCATCGCTGGTTTTTTCGCCACTTTAATTACGATTTTAATTTTCTTTTTGACCTGCTGGGGATTAGGCCCGAAACTGGAAATCTTTTTGCCCAATTTTAATCTCCAAGACTTCTTTTTTCAAAACCTCTGGATTTTATTTTCAATTCAACTTCTGACCGGAATGATTCTTGGTATTTTTTCCAGCTTGATTGCCATGCGAAGATATTTAAAGGTCTAGCAAACACACGAATTTACACGAATACGAACACGAATTCACACGAATATTCCGGGGTCTGCTAACGGTAGGCAAGTGGCCCCTGGAGCCATTAATCTTGGTTCGAATCCAAGCCCCGGAACAAAATTAGTTGTTAGTTTATGGTTGTTAGTTAAATTTGGGAATATCCAACCTCGGGTGTTGATTAAATACTAGAAAAAGCCCATCGCTGGGCAATTTTTGTTTATCGCCCGAGAGTCAGCCGTGAACCAAATGGTTCTGCGGTTTTTCTCTCAGGGTTATTGACATTCAATCCTATTTTAGTTAAATTGAAATATATGAATAATCGTATTGAGATAAATCCTAAAATTATGATGGGAAAGCCGATTATTAAAGGCACACGAATTCCTGTTTATGTAATTTTAAATCTTTTAGCCGAAGGATATGATTTCGAAAAAATAATAAAAGAATACCCTGACTTAACCCGTCAAGATATCTTAGCGGCAATAACTTATGCTGCGAAAATTACAAAGTTCAGAGAATTAGCAAGAGTCTAACGTGCCCCAATTTTTAATTGATGAAAATCTTTCACCCTTATTAAGCGATTATCTCCGAAGCTTAAATTTTGATGCTAAAGCAGCTCGAGATGTAGGCCTGAAAGGGAAATCAGACGAAGAAATAATCAAATGGATTCAAAGAAATAAAAGAGTTTTGATTACAGCAGATTCGGATTTCGGAGAATTTTTTTATTTAAAAACTTTTGGTCAAATTGGAGTAATTATTTTAAAAAGTAAATCTCAACAACTGAAGAGTTTTAAAGAAGTTATTGATTATCTTTATAAAGAAAAAATTTTGAAAAGCAAAAAACTAGAGAATTCCTTAATTATAGCTATCAAAGGAAAATATCGAATAAGGAAATATATTGAAACTTAATTGAAAAAGCCCAGCGCTGGCCTCCACACCAAAATTTAGTATGGGGCTGGGCAATTTTTTTCGCCCGAGAGTCAGCCGTGAACCAAATGGTTCTGCGGTTTTTCTCTCGGGGTTTATATTAAAAAACTAAAGTTATTCACTTGACAGATTCGTCTTATAAAATAAGATAAAATAAGACAATAAAAAAAGGCAGCCCTAATATTTAGGGACGATCAGGAAAGTCCTGTTATAATCAGGCGCTGGGCCGCAGCTGTGAACCAAGCCCATAATAAGTTATGTGCTTGACGAGCCAGAAAACTGATCCTGCTTTCAATAAGTTTCACTTTCTTTCTTCGAGCCAAGGGAAAAAATTTTTTAATTTTGAAATAGTTTAACCCACTCGAAGAGAGTGGGTTTTTAAATATATGAAAAAAACAATTCTATTTTTTTTGATAGGAACCTTAATTCTCTCGTCGGTTTTACCAGGTTTGGCTGAAATAGATAATTCCACCATAAATTATCTTAAAGCCCAGACTCCTGATCCTT
>Ga0210005_1002186_pt1 | contig 11593 bp, 12 predicted proteins | sample CryGey02umfilter_3_FD_183961 | JGI IMG/M metagenome (GOLD analysis project Ga0210005, IMG submission 183961) | Groundwater microbial communities from aquifer in Utah, USA - Crystal Geyser 4/9/14 0.2 um filter (SPAdes) (version 3) | ecosystem: Environmental > Aquatic > Deep subsurface >... | reverse complement strand
AGCACCCCGGTGACCCAGAACAGGGTGCGGTAACTGAATGCCTTGCGGATCAGCCAGGAGCGCAGCGCCTCGAACACATTGCGCTCGTCCATCGCGTTGATGTAGGTCATCGCCACGATCAGGAACAGCATCAGCTCGGCATATTCTTCCAGATTGCGGCGCAAGGCGATTTCCACCACGTGCGGAATGTCGTGCGCCTGGTAATACCACGCGATCAGTCCCCAAATCACGCCTGCCGCCAGCATCACCGGCTTCGATTTGCGCAGATGGGTGAACTCTTCCGCCATCACCGCGAGGTAGGCGACGAAGAACAACAGCAGCGCGGTGATACCCACCCATTGTCCGGTCAGGTCGAGCCGCGCACCGTCACCGGCAGCATGTGCCAGTAACGGCATAAACAGAAAAACAACCAGGGCAACAATGCGGTTCATCAGGTTTTCTCCAACGGAATGCGGGTGGGGTGAAATCGTGGCGGGGAATTGTACCTTACCGCAGCATCAGCTTCGCGGGCAGGCGGCGTAGAATGCACGCTCATCCTCTTGCGCAAGGACTTGCCATGTTCATCGAGTTATTCGTCCTGATTGTGCTGGTCGCCGTGGTGATTATTGCCATGCGCCCGCCGCGCAAATGAAAAGGGGGGCCGCAGTCCCCTTTTTGTGGGTCGGACTTCAGTCCGACACGATTCTGGATACCCGCTGTCGGACTGAAGTCCGACCCACAAAATCTATCTCATGCGACTGCGCTGCGAGACATGCTGCACGCCACCTTCCGCCCAGTGTTTGATACGGTTGGCATCACCGACGCGGGTGTGCGTACCCCATGAGTCGAGCAGCACGATAACCGTCGGGCGGTCTGACAATCTGACCTTCATCACCAGACAGCGCCCAGCCTCGCTGATGTAACCGGTCTTGCTCAAACCGATGTCCCATGCCTTGCTGCGCACCAGCGGATTGGTATTGCCGAAATGCAGAGCCTGCCGCGCGCCGACCTGCACTGTATGCGCAGATTGGGTGGTGGCTTGTTTGATTTCGGGGTAGGACTCCGCTGCCTGCACCATTTTGACCAGATCGCGCGCGGTCGAAACGTTCTCGCTTTGCAATCCCGCCGGCCCGGTAAAACTGGAATCATCCATGCCCAGTTCGCGCGCCTTGGCGTTCATCAGCGCCACCATCACCGGCGTGCCGCCGGGGAATGTCCGCGCCAGCGCCGACGCAGCCCGGTTCTCCGAAGCCATCAGCGCCAGCGCCAACAGATCGCCGCGACTTAAGGTCATGCCGTCACGCAGACGCGACTTGGTTCCCTTCAGGTGGTCACGATCCTCGCGCGTGATGGTGATCGGCTCATCCAGTGGCAGACGCGCATCCAGAATCACCATGGCAGTCATCAATTTTGTGATGGAGGCGATCGGCACGACTTCGTTTTCGTTCTTGCGGTACAGCGGTTGTTGAGTTTGTTCGTCATAGATCAGCGCGATGGCCGAACCGAGCTTGGGCAGTTTGCCATAGGACAATGGAGCCTCGGACGCCTGCGCGGCGCACGCCAACAATGCCAGCAACATCGTGATCAATCCCTGCCGCATCTTCATTTTTTCTTGCCTTTCAGAATCAAGCGGGGCGCAGGATAACTGAATATCGGGCGCGGGCAATCTTTATATGTTGCAAAAAAACCAAGTCCTTCGATTTTCCCATGTCCGCAAATCACACTTTCAATGGTTGTTGACTTCAGTTGCGCAAGAGTACGAGCAGAATCAGTGCAAGATGACGCTCCAACCGCTCATCTGCCACTTCTTGCCATTCATCCTTCAAGCACCTTGCCATGCGCCTGTTGTTGCTGCAATGCCCACATCTGGGCATAGGTGCCCTTCAACGCCAGCAGTTCGCGGTGGCTGCCGCGCTCAATGATGCGCCCTTTGTCCATCACCAGGATTTGTTCGGCATCGACCACGGTGGACAAACGGTGGGCGATGACCAGCGTGGTGCGATCGCGCGCGATGGTATGCAACTCATCCTGAATGGCGCGCTCTGATTTCGAGTCCAGCGCCGAAGTTGCTTCGTCAAAGATCAGCAGCGCCGGATCCTTGAGGAGGGCGCGCGCGATGGCGACGCGCTGTTTTTCCCCGCCGGAGAGTTTCAGCCCGCGCTCGCCCACCATGCTGTCATAACCCTGCGGCAGGGATTCGATGAAGTGATGCAGGTGCGCGGATTGCGCGGCGCGCAAGACATCCTCGCGCGAGGCGCCGGGACGGCCGTAGGCGATGTTGTAGTAGATCGTGTCGTTGAACAGCACTGTATCCTGCGGCACGATGCCGATGGCGGCACGCAAACTTTGTTGCGTCACCTGGCGGATGTCCTGGCCATCGATCAGGATCGCGCCGTCATCGACATCATAGAAACGGAACAGCAGACGCGACAGGGTGGACTTGCCCGCCCCGCTCGCGCCCACCACCGCCACCGTGTGCCCGGCGGGAATCTCGAAACTCACGTCGTGCAATATCTGCCGTGCCGAATCGTAGGAAAAACTCACACACTCAAAACGGACCGCAGCCTGTGCGACGCGCAAAGGTGCCGCATTCGGTGCGTCTTCCACCTCGCGATTTGCGTTCAGCAGCTTAAACATACGCTCCATGTCGGCCAGCGCGTTCTTGATCTCGCGATAGACAAAACCGAGAAAATGCAGCGGCATGTAAAGTTGCAACATGAACACGTTGACCAGCACCAGGTCGCCCACGGTCATCTTGCCTTGCACCACTTCTTGGGTAGCCAGCAGCATGAGCAGGGTCACGCCGATGGCGATGATCACACTCTGCCCCGCGTTCAGCGTCGCCAGCGAAGTCTGGTTGCGCACCGCCGATACTTCCCACTGCCGCATCTGTTCGTCATAACGCGCCACTTCGTATTGTTCATTGCCGAAATATTTCACCGTTTCATAATTGATCAGGCTATCGATGGCGCGCGTGTTGGCCCTGGAATCCATTTCGTTCATGGTGCGCCGGAACACCATGCGCCATTCGGTGACGACCAGCGTGAAGAGGACGTAAACCGCCAGCGTGACGAAGGTGATGATGGCGAACCACGGGTCGTATTTGACGAACAGGATGGCCGCCACCATGAATATTTCCAGCAGCGTCGGCAGGATATTGAACAGCATGAAAGTGAGCAGAAAACTGATGCCGCGCGTGCCGCGCTCGATGTCGCGCGAAACACCGCCGGTCTGCCGATCCAGATGAAAACGCAGGCTCAAACTGTGCAGATGCTCGAATACCTGCAAGGCAACGCGGCGGATAGCGCGCTGCGTGACTTTGGCGAACAGCGCATCACGCAACTCGCCAAAGGCACTGCTCAACAGGCGCAGAAAACCGTAAGCCAGGATGAGCATCACCGGCACCGCCAGCAGTGCCTGCGGCCGGCTCATCGCATCGACAATCTCCTTCAGCAGCAGCGGCACGCTGACGTTGGCGAGCTTGGAGGCGATCAGCAGCAGCACCACCGCCGCCACCCGCCACTTGAATTCCAGCAGATAGGGGACGAGGCTGCGGATAGCTTTCCAGTCACCCGGGCCGAGTGGTGGAGCAAAACTGGAACGATTGTGGCGCATCAAGCAGGAATCATTTGCATGGGGTGCACATTATAAGCCCGGCAGTATCCCGCATGCCGCATCCTAATGCGACTGGCGCACCAACAGATAGACCAGCATGCGGATGACGCCATAGCTCAAATGCGCGAGTAGCGAAACAAAAGGTGAACGGTGCGCCCTTTCCACCCGCCACGCGTCGGACTTGACCGCACGCAGTAACAGTTTGCGCAGGTCACGGGCAAAGGGCTCGTCGCGCACAACGAGATTGGCCTCGCGCGCCAGCAACAGACTGAACGGATCGAAGTTGGACGAACCGATGGTCGCCCACTCCCCATCGACCACGGCAGCCTTGGCGTGCAGATAACTGGCACGGTATTCGTAAATCTCGATGCCGGCCCGCAGCAACTGGTCATACAGCGCCAGCGTGGCGTAGTGCTGCAAACGGTATTCCACCCTGCCCTGCAACAGCAGCACCACGCGCACACCGCGCAGTGCGGCTTGTTGCAACTCGCGGCGAATGGCGAGGCCGGGCAGAAAATAGGCATGCGCCAACAAAATCTCGCGCTCTGCATAACGGATGGCATCCAGATAGGCATGTTCGATGTCGTGCCGATGACGCAGGTTGTCGCGCAGCAGCAGAACAAGCGGTGCTTCGACAGGTTTTTTTTGCGGGGAGCGCATGAGGGTACGCCAGTGATCGATGCGCTTTCTCAGCGTCGCCCAGCGGATGCTGAACCAGAGAATCTGCATGGTCTCCTCAACCTCGCGGGCCAAGCGACCTTGTATCCTGACCGCGAAATCGAGGCGCGGCATATCGATGTCTTCGCCCACCGGAATATCGTTGATGATATTGATACCGCCGATATAGGCGATCCCGCCGTCAATCACTGCCAGTTTGCGGTGCATGCGCCGCAAACGCCGCATACGGCCCGGCTTGAGGGTAAACGGGGATATCTCGCGCCGAAACCACTGCACCTCGACCCCCGCCATCCGCAATTCATCCACCCATTCCTGCGGCAAGGTGGCCGAGCCAAACCCGTCCAGCAGCAGGTACACTGCCAGTTGGCGCTGGGCGGCGTGTTGCAGTGCCTGCATCACCATGCGCCCGGTTTCGTCGGCGGCGAAAATATAGGTTTCCAGTTGCACCGAATGCTGCGCGGCATCGATGTCGGCGCACAGTTGCGGAAAGAAGCGCGCACCGTTCTGCAACAGGGTAAGTTGCTGCCCAGCGACGCAAAAGGTGTCTTTCATCGCCTTCGCAATTGCGCCAGAAGCGCCGCGTGATCGGACATGTGCCGCCCGCCGCGCACCTGGCATTGCACCAGATCGAAGCCGCGCATGTAGATACGGTCGAGTTTGAGCAGCGGAAACGCAGACGGATAACTGCGTGCCGCTTTGCCGTGCTGCAGACAGAACACATCCTGCACGCCCAGCGCAGCGGTCAGCCCCGCACTCAACTGGCCGCGCCAGTCGTTGAAGTCGCCGGCGATCAACAACGGTGCGGCGGCAGGGATCGCCCCTTGCGCATACGCAATCAGCGCCCGTAATTGTGCACGGCGACCGCGTGCAAACAAACCGAAATGGGCGCACAAACAATGCACGCGGCGCCCTTCGATGTCGATTTCGCAATGCAGCAGGCCGCGCTGCTCGAAGCGGTGCGCGGACACATCGGTATTGTGCGTGAGGACGATGGGGAAACGGCTGAGGATGGCATTGCCGTGGTGACCCGCTTCGTACACCGAGTTCATGCCGTAGGCGTGATGCAGCCAGAATGGGTCGGCCAGAAATTCGTGCTGCGGCACAGCGGGATAATCGGCATGCTGCAACGCGTGCTGCGCATGTCCGCCCTGCACTTCCTGCAAAAACACAATGTCCGCATTCAACTCGCGCAGCCGTTCGCGCAGTTCATGCAACACCACGTGCCGGTTGAACGGCGAGAAGCCTTTGTGAATATTGTAGGTGGCGACTTTCAGCATGTATGAATCAGGCGTTGCCGATGCCGCGCGTGGGCAGGTTGATCTGTCTGGCAAAATCCAGCATGCGTTTTATGGGTTGCACCGCGCGCGGAATGATGGCCGGATCGACGTAAATTTCGTTGTTGCCCGCACCCGCAAGGGGTAGGCCGGTGGGTGCCCCGCCGCTACGCGGCGACCCTCCCGCACTCTCCAGCACCTCGGCCAGATTTTGCAGGCTGTTCATCGCCATCCACGGGCAGTGGCTGCAACTGGTGCAGGTCGCACCATGCCCGGCGGTAGGCGCCTCCAGAAATAGTTTGTCCGGACACAGCATGCGCATCTTGTGCAGGATGCCGTTGTCGGTGGCGACGATGAATTCGCGCGCCGGGGAATTCTGCGCGGCTTTGATCAGCTGTGTGGTGGAGCCGACCACATCCGCCAGTTGCACGATGGCGCGCGGGGATTCCGGGTGTACCAGAACCTGTGCGGCAGGGTGTTGCGCTTTCAGCTCAATGAGTTCCCGCGCTTTGTACTCATCGTGCACGATGCAGGAGCCCTGCCACAGCAGCATATCGGCGCCGGTCTGTTCCTGCACATAGCCGCCGAGGTGGCGATCCGGTGCCCACAGGATTTTTTTGCCCTGCTCTTTGAGATATTTGACCACCGGCAACGCGATAGAGCTGGTCACCATCCAGTCGGCGCGCGCCTTCACCGCCGCGCTGGTGTTGGCATACACCACCACGACACGGTCTGGATGCGCATCACAAAAGGCGGCGAACTCGTCCGCCGGACAACCGAGATCGAGCGAGCATTCCGCCTCCAGATCGGGCATCAGCACACGCTTCTCCGGATTGAGGATCTTCGCGGTCTCGCCCATGAAACGCACGCCCGCCACGACAATCGTTTTCGCCGGATGCTGGTGGCCGAAGTTGGCCATGTCGAGCGAGTCCGACACGATGCCGCCGGTCGCTTCGGCCAGGTCCTGCAGGTCTGGATGCACGTAGTAATGCGCGACCAGCACCGCATCCTGCTCCTTGAGCATGCGCTTGATACGCGCGATCAGCTCGGCCTTCTCCGCAGGTTCCGGCTCGCGCGGAACTTTCGCCCAAGCCTGCGCCGTGCCGCAGCCGGTTTGCGCAATGTTGGGATGTTCGTAGGCAATCGGGATGATATTTTGTTGCATCTTCGTTCCTGTGTTTTTAAGCAAAGGCAAATCCCCCGCTCACTTCGTTCGCTGCCCCCTTTGCTAAAGTGGGCTATAAATCAACCCCGCTTTGCATTCCCCTCTGTGAAAAACGGGGAAGTTAAATTTTTACTCGTTCCGGTAATTGCAAAATCGCCGCCCGGTTGCTCGGCGAAAAAACTTTGGCTGCCGCCTCCTGCCACGGCAGCCACACATAATCCAGATGTTCGCGCGGCGCCAGGCGCACGCCGGCATCACGCGGCACTTGCAAGCCGAACACATGCTCGGTGTTGCGGGTCACGCCGGGAGGATAACGATAACGCCAGTGCGGATAGATTTCGTACACATTTTGTTGCTGCCAGTCGCTCAATGCATAACGTATCGTATCCAGCCCGGTCTCCTCAAACACTTCGCGGATCGCAGTCTCATGCAAGGTCTCGTCGTCGTCGCGGCTGCCGGTGACCGATTGCCAGTAGCCGGGGTGATCGGCGCGCTCCAGCAACAACACATCGAGTGCTGCACTATGAATGATGACCAGTACCGAGATGGGCTGTTTGTTGCCAGGTTTCAAACGATGAACACCCAGAATGGTTTGCCTTCAGACTTCCAGTAACTCACCGTAGCGGCAAAGATTTGCATGACTGCAGCATGATCCGCCGCCTCCAGCCGCAACGATTCATCGTCGTTGCACAACAGCAGCACATAACCCTTGGCATTGTCACAGGTCCAGGACAGATCACCCAAGGCATCGGCCAGCGCATCCAGGTTGTGACCAAACCAGTCCGGCGCGTGGATGGCTTTGGCAACGGCGGCGAGGAATTCACCCTTGCCCCGCACAAGGGTCAGATCAACCTCGAAGAAACAGAGCTCGGACAAAGCTACGTTGCCACGCAACACTTCGACCGGGCAACTCAAACGATAGACACCGGCCTCGGTCAGATCCTGCAAACGTTCGCACAAATCGCTCATGATCACTCCCTGATTCGCCTGAAAGTACGGTAGTGGTCCGCAGTGTAATAACACTCCGGCAGTGCGAATGGGTCGCTGCGCAGCAGCGGGGAACCCATCGGCCTACTCCTCGCGGGTACGATGCCGCACACGATACGCCGTGCGCCGCGATGATGCACGCCAGGTGTCTTTACCGTGTACTCATGGTAATAGCCCTTGGGGCGCTGCGACAACACGTGTTCGTAATTACCGAATACCACGCCGTCGCGCGCATAAGGAAAAGGGCCGCCCTGCTTGATGAGCCGCAGGGTCACACGCGCCTCGGCCGGCAGCTCGGCGACGTGAACCTCGCCGAGCGCCTGCGCCGACTGATCGCGCGCCTGCGCGCACGGAATTGCAAGCAACAGCGAAAGAACAAAGAAGAGAACTGATTTCCTGGCCAGTTCCATATTTATTCCTCCAGAAAATAATCCGAATCGATTTTTTTGATTTCGTAGGTCGCAGCAAGCGACACGCCAACATTGTGATCAATCATCAGGCTCGCCAACAAATGACCGTTGATCAGCACCACCTTGTTGTCGATGTGACGGACATATTCGACCGCTTCTTTGGTGAAATCGGATGTGGTGATGAACACACCTTTCTTGGCGCGTTGCCCTTGCAGCGCGCCGACAAATTTCTGGATTTCCGGCCGGCCCACCACACTCTCCCAACGCTTGGCCTGAAGATAGATGACGTCCAATCCCAAGCGGTCTTCGTGTATGACACCGTCAATCCCTTCATCCCCGCTGCGGCCGATTGCGCGTCCGGCATCTTGCCGCGTTCCGCCATAGCCCATTTTAACCAACAGCTCGACCACCAGACGCTCGAAGAAAGCGGGGGAGCAAGCTTTGATACGCTGCAAAATTTCTTCGGCCAAATCCCTGCGTATCTCCCGCGCCCCATTCTCGATCAACTCTTCCGGGGTTTCGAGCTGATCTACGGAGATGGTTGAATTCTGCTGCGAATCTCCCAATGAACCGTTGCGCTCCCGGATGGCGGCATATTCTGGAAACTGTTTCAGAAATCTCAAATTGATTGAAGCGGGCGTAGATTTTAAGACTTTCTCCCCCCTCTCGGATATTTTGTAATAGCCGCGTCGCGGTCGCTCAATCAATCCCGCTCTTTTCAAATGCGCCTTCGCCCAGGCGATCCGATTGTAAAAAATCGGGGAACGGCCACTTGGCAACAACCGGCTTTTTTCTTCTTCAGTCAGAGGGTATTGCGATGCAAGCAAATCAACCGTTTCCTGAACCGAACATTCTCGCCCGCCAGCCAGCATTTTCAGCAAGGGCAGCATCAAAGACTGGAAATCAGGAATCGCCATTGTTTTGCTTTCGATCAACGCCTGACGTTTGCGGGAACCGGCTTGTCGTAAAGCGTTTCCGGTGCAATATCCAAATCGCCCGGCCAGCAAACAGTGTCGAATGCAACATGCGCCTGCTTGAATCGGCTGATGTCCTGCAGCTGTTTGAATACACCCCTATCCAGATAGGGACGCGCGTCAAACACACGCGTCTCCCCGGTATTGAACTCCAGCTCCAGATGAAAGTCATCACGCGGATTTACACGAGTTACCGTTTCCATGTTCGTCTCCTAACGCAGCGGTTCAATCTGGAAAGGCGTCTGGCCGTTGACTGCCAATTCCCAATCGGCGAGTAACGATTCCCGGTGTATTTAAATCCACGCCGCAACCAACTTGGCCTTTGTCAGCGGTATCTCGCCGCTCAATACCGCACCATCCTGAATCGAAAAAGATGCATCCTGCCCCTGATATCTGGCATGAATATGTGGCAGTTCGTGGCCCTCATCGTCGAAGAAATACAGATAGATCACGATGCCGTAAAACATGCTGATAGTGGGCATATCTCCTCCGACTTCGTTGACGATATTGGCTATGCTGCGTCAGTTGGCGTGATCGCCGGCTGGCGCAAGCGGATATGCAGTTCGCGCAACTGTTTCTCATCCACCGGACTCGGTGCCTGCGTCAGCAGACATTGCGCGCGCTGGGTCTTGGGGAAAGCGATCACGTCGCGGATGGATTCGGCGCCGGTCATCATGGCGACGATGCGGTCCAGCCCGAAAGCGAGGCCGCCATGCGGGGGGGCGCCGTATTGCAGCGCGTCGAGCAGGAAGCCAAACTTGAGCTGCGCTTCTTCCGCATCGATGTTGAGGGCGCGGAACACCTGGCTCTGCACTTCTTCCTTGTGGATACGCACCGAGCCGCCGCCGATCTCGGAACCGTTCAGAGCGAGGTCGTAGGCTTTGGCCAGACACTTGCCGGGGTCACTTTCGAGGAATTGCAGATGCTCGTCCTTGGGCGCGGTGAACGGATGGTGGCAGGCATTCCAGCGCTTCGCTTCGTCGTCGTATTCGAACATCGGGAAGTCCACCACCCACAGCGGTTCCCATGCCTTGCCATTCAGATAGCCTTTTTCGTGACCGATCTTGCTGCGCAGGGCACCCAGCGCGTCGTTGACGATCTTGGCCTTGTCCGCGCCGAAGAAGATGATGTCGCCGTTCTGTGCACCGGTACGTTCGATGATGGTCTTCAGCGCGGCTGCGTGCAGGTTCTTCACGATGGGCGATTGCAGACCGCTCTCGTTCAACTGCGTGATGTCGTTGACCTTGATGTAGGCCAAGCCCTTCGCGCCATAGATGCTGACGAACCTGGTGTAGTCGTCGATCTCGCCGCGCGTGAAGGTACCGCCGTTCGGCACGCGCAATGCCGCCACGCGACCATTGTCGGAATTGGCCACACCGGCAAACACCTTGAACGCGACATCCTTCACCGCATCCGTGACATCGGTGATCTCCAGCGTCACGCGCAGATCGGGCTTGTCCGAACCGAAGCGCGCCATCGCTTCCGCATGGGTCATGCGCGGGAACGGGTTGGGCAGCGCGACGTTCAGCACCTCCTTGAACACCACGCGGATCATCTCCTCCATCAACACCATGATCTGCTCTTCGGTCAGAAACGAAGTCTCGATATCCACCTGGGTGAATTCGGGCTGGCGATCGGCGCGCAGGTCTTCGTCACGGAAGCATTTGGTGATCTGGTAGTAGCGATCGAAGCCGGCCACCATCAGCAGCTGTTTGAACAATTGCGGCGACTGCGGCAGCGCGAAGAATTCGCCCGCATGCACGCGCGACGGCACCAGATAGTCGCGCGCGCCTTCCGGTGTGGACTTGGTCAGCATCGGCGTTTCGATGTCGATGAAACCCTTGTCATCGAGGAAGCGGCGGAACGCGCGCGCGGTCTGGTAGCGCAGCATCATATTCTTCTGCATCTGCGGGCGGCGCAGATCGATCACGCGATGGGTCAGGCGCACGTTCTCCGACAAGTTCTCGTCATCCAGCTGGAACGGCGGTGTGACCGAGGTATTCAGCACTTCGATCTCGTGGCACAGCACTTCGATCTCGCCGCTGGGCAGATTCTTGTTCTCGGTGCCCTCGGGGCGGCGACGCACGCGCCCGGTGATCTTCAGCACGAATTCGTTGCGCACCGATTCGGCGATGGCGAACATGTCGGCGCGGTCGGGGTCGCACACGACTTGTGCCAACCCCTCGCGGTCGCGCAGGTCGATGAAGATCACTCCGCCGTGGTCGCGGCGGCGATGCGCCCAGCCGCACAGGGTGACGGTGTTGCCCAGGTGATTAACGTTGAGTTGTCCGCAGTAATGAGTACGCATATTGATTCAGTTGAGGTGGATCGAAAAAAAAGAAAATTATCTGGCGGGTTCAGCCAAGCGGGCGACGGCTTCCGGCGTGGTGACCACCCCCATCGAAATGATGGCCTTGAAGGCCGCATCGACACTGATGTTCAGTTCGATGGTCTCCGACTTTTTGACATAGAAGTAGAAGCCGTTCACCGGGCTGGGGGTGGTCGGTACGA
>Ga0210005_1002165_pt1 | contig 11687 bp, 27 predicted proteins | sample CryGey02umfilter_3_FD_183961 | JGI IMG/M metagenome (GOLD analysis project Ga0210005, IMG submission 183961) | Groundwater microbial communities from aquifer in Utah, USA - Crystal Geyser 4/9/14 0.2 um filter (SPAdes) (version 3) | ecosystem: Environmental > Aquatic > Deep subsurface >... | reverse complement strand
TTGTGGTAAAAAGTGGGAAAAGTTTATAATGTCGATTTAGGTACAACGTGTTGTTAGAAATCCCTATCGGTGGTATTATACATCCTTTTTAAGTTATGTTTCAGCTCTCTAGAGCGATTATCTCTGCGGGTGGTTCCAGATACACAAAAGTGTCTGTGTATATATACAAATGTGTTATATGGGTGGGTAGTAAATTTCCAAGTACACAAAAGTGTCTGTAGGTGGGTCCGTACGGGCTCCATATAGGGAAATATTTCCAAGTACACAAAAATGTCTGTAGGTGGGTCCGTACGGGCTCCATATAGGGAAATATTTCTAGGTACACAAAAGTGTCTGTGTATATATACAAATGTGTTATATGGGTGGGTAGTTCACAAGCCTCTCCTTTTCCCAACCCATAGTATCCCCAGAAATCCAATTCTGACCTTCCTTTGCACTTAACGCTTTTTGCTTAATAGCATTTAAAATATGCTCTTGGCTTTTCAAAACAAGCTTATCACTTAATATAGCCTGAAATACATATGCTGACCTATTAGGATACTCTCATAAGGTTTTTTTCAAAGCAGCTATCTTAGCCTTTGTCTCCGATTGTATACGTTCTATTAAAAACTTTATCTGTACTTGATTCATATTTCTCTTATTATTTTCATTCATTGTGCCAATACCGAAGTACCCCAATGACTAACTTCCATCCCAATTTCCCAATCTTTTGGTAAACTAGGATACCATTTTTTTAATTTATATGTTTTCATTTTTAATTAATTTAATATTTTTAAAGTAAAACTCACATAATTTCCCCAATGTTTAATTACTTTAGTATCATTGGGTAAATCATAAGATAATTGAATTTGTAAAGCATTTTCCAGTGCATCTTCAAATGAATCCCATACTCCACTTGAATTAGGTTCTATATATTTTGACCTCTGTATTTATCAAGATATTTTACAATTTTCATTCCTCTTCTTTAAGAGTTATTTCTTGTTTATGTTCTTCTACAATTCTCTTGCCCCAAGTATCAGAATTAAAAATACCCTCTACAATTTGATTATCTTTATTATCAAATCTTTCAGAATATTTTTCAAGTCTTTGTTTAGGTTCTTCTTCTGGAATGATTAATAACCTTCACTAATAGAACCATCTCCTTCATCATCAATAGTAGGATAACTATATCTAATTTCAACTTTTTCACAACTTGGATTTTTAACAAACCATTCTAAAAACTCATAATTAATTTCTTGTACACCATCATTGATTAAGTCTTGGTCTGTAGTCAAAATAATTTTTTTGCAAGCATTTCTATAATGCTTATGGTCTGAAAATTGATTAGCTTTGATTCTTTGGGTATTAAAAGTGTCTAAATACCAATCACCTTCTTTAATTTCTTCATCAGAAGTGATGTAGATGTTTTGGTTTTTAGTACCACCACCACAATTTTCAGTATAAAATGGGTCATTTGAAGTAAATCCAATTTTTTTACTTCCTAAAATATTATAAATTCTACTTGGTTTATCTGTTGGTAATACATGTATATTTTTCATAATTATTCGTATAAGTAAGTTCCTGCTAAATAAGTTTTACCATTAATTGTTGTGGTTTTTAGTTTTGGTTTTAAACAATCATCATTAGTTTCACACATACATTGTCTAACTTCATCACAATCTATTTCAGCAACAAACCATTTAGGTGTTTTAGATTGTTTGAGAGATTTCCAAAGATTAAATTGTTCATAAACATTTTTACAATTATGAAATTCTTTAGTATTTGTAGTTGTTCTAAAAATAGAAAAGTCAATTACATCCTCTTCACTATAAACTTTAGTTGCTGCTTTATAACCTTCAATAAATCCCTCTTGTTTTAAAGAGTTGTTTAATTGGTCTCTATTTAACATTTCCATTGAACCTTTAGCGGAATTTATTGGATATTTTAATTTAGCTAAGTTCTCAACATCATCTTCAACAACTATTTCTGGAAGCAATGGTAATCCATTTAATTCAGGTGCATTGTTCTTTGTTTGGTAGGCTATTATTTTTTTGCAATCTTTAGCTAAAACTTCACGTTTGTTTAAATCGTTAAATAGAATAGTAGTATTTCCGTTCATTTCATAAAACTCATCAGCGTCTAAAATACAATTGCTAGGTATGTGCAATATGATATTTTTATGCTTAATCTCTTCATCTGAAACAGTTAATATGTAATCTTGTGTTTCAATTATTTGTAGTTTCATAATAATTCTTTTAAAATGTAATTAAACTTTCTTAGTTTTATTTTCATGTTGCGTACTTGTTTTTCTAAAGCCATCATATTTTTAGTTTTAATTAGACAATTAGTTTAAACACTATCACCTCGTGAAGGTTTGTCTATTGATAGTATTTTAATAGTTGTAAGTATAGTAACTCATTGCATCATTAGTCTTTTATTAGTGCTTGACTGTTACTATAAAGAATTAGACTTTTCTTACTTCTTACAACTACAAGGAATTTCAACCTATCCGTTAGCTATAAAGTTTAGATTTAACTAAACACAACGATTAACTAACATTATCATTGTTTATTAGCACCCTCTTTCTTATTACCTATTAACACCCCACACCAGAATTATAGGCAGGTCTGGTCGCTTAATAAGAGTAGGGTCATATAATTGATTGCCGTTTCAGGTTGAATGGTTACCCATTACTATCTAATTATTTGCTGAGAACTCATTTTTGTTTTACTCTATCTTTATCAAAGAAACTGGTGGTTTTAGTTATATTATTAATTAATTTGATAGATTTTATTGTTATTGAATTGAGTAAAAGAGTGATATTGGTTTATTACCATGCTCACATCAGTCCACAAACAAACTGTAACTAGTTCAAAACTAGATAGATATTAAACATATCACTCCTACTACTAACTAAATTTAACCAATTAACAACACTAATTAAACTATTTAAAACTTTAACCTAAGTGAGAGAGAGTTAAATAGACTTAAAACCTATGTTTGTGATAATAGATTTAAATTTGTGATAATAGATTTATAGGAAACTAAAAGAGGGCTGTTACACCCTCAATAGTTGCTATGCCTCTACCTCTATTTCTTTACCTGTTTTAACTACAGGATTATCAACAATACCAAACTCTGCACCAAATGCCTCTGCTAATGCTACATTGTCTGTACCTGCATTAGTTAAGTGTGACATTCTTGCAAAGAAGATAAGCTTTGTTGGGTCATTCTTATCAGGTTGAGCTGTTATAGTGGTTAAGTAGCTCTCGCCTACTGTGAACTCACTACCATTCTCTTCCATAAGCTCTTGGTTACGCTGTGGTACACTTGCTGTAATGTCAATTACTTTACCATTAGGTAACTGTCCTTTAACGTTGGCTATTCTATAAGTTTTAACCTCGCCTTTAGCATTGGTGTACTCAATTTCTTTTTCACTAAGTTTACTTGCTAATTTACAAGTTCCAATTAGTTGTTTTTGCTCTACTCCCTTGTAGGATACTGTTTCAATTCTTAATGTGTTCATTTTTTTCTTGTTTTTACTGTTTATATTAGGACTTCCTTACAATTAAGTAGGGGTACATCGCAAAATTAAAAAAGAGTAGGGGGTGATGCTTAGATTAAGTCACTCTCACATTAACAATAAAAAAATTTAAAAAAAATTTAAAAAAATTTTGTAATTATATAGAAACTAATTTAGCTTGTCCTGAATGTAAAAAAATATTACATTATGAATATTATGAATGGTTATAAAAAATAATTAATAAAAAACTTGCATATGTCAAAAATATTTCGTACCTTTGCAATGTTATTAACAAAGAAAGAAAAGTACCAAAAGAAAGAAATATATGATAATTAAAAGAATTAAGAAGATAATAATAACAGATGATACTACAGATGCAGAATTAGAATATATTCATACTAAAGCTATGAGAGAGTATATTAAGACAGGTAAATCTAGTTATTTAATAGTGGATGAAGATGAACAATAAATATTATACACCTTCTATAGAAGAGTTTTATCAAGGTTTTGAATATGAAAGATGGGTAAATTCAGCATATACTCCAGAAAAATATAGTAAAGAGATATTTCAATTTGTAGATAAAGATAATATTTGGAATGAGGATATAACGAATAGATTAGCTTGCGTATATAGTGGAGGAGATAGTATAAGAGTTAAATACCTAGATAAAGAAGATATTGAAAGTTTAGGTTGGATTTATAATGATATATCAAAAGAATTTAATTATAAATTTAAGAAAGAATTTAATTATAGATTATGGTTTAGTCCAAATAATCCCGATTTATTTAGTATTAGAATAGAAGGTTGGTATTCAAGAGAAGGAAAAATAGATGCTAAGTTTGATATGTTTCTAGGAAATCTTAAAAATAAATCAGAGCTTAAAAAATTAATGCAACAATTACATATATTATGATAACTCAAATACAAGAATATAGATGGACTAACTGTAGATGTATTTTTGAAAGTTATTATGATATAATAGGAATGATTATTATAATAGGTCTAGCTATGATTGGAGTTATTGCTTTAGTTGATGAATATATTAAAAGAAAAAAATGATTAAAATAAAAAAAACAATGATTAAAATAAAAAAAACAATAAGTATTTTTAAATGGATAGGAGTAATGTTAGTAAATTTATTAGGATTTATATCTGCTCCAATAATTTATCCATTTTTATATCCTTTTAGAAATAAATTAAATAATATAAAACCATTTTGGTATTTTTTTGATGATGAAGATGGATTTTATGGAACTAAATGGTTTAGAGATAGTTTAAAGTATGGAAATAAAACAGATTGGTGGAGTAAATTTAAAATCTCATATAAATGGTTAGCTTTAAGAAATCCAGCATGGAATTTACAAGCTAGTTTAATTCCTAAAAAAGGTCATGAAATACTTGAAGAAATAAAAATTTTAGATTTAAATAGAAATAATAAAATAGTAGTAGATATAAAAGAATTTGCAACATTAAAGTTTGTTAACTCGTCAGGTGAATATAAAGATAATAAAGGTGAATATTTAAGTTTAAAATATTCTATATTAGGTAAATCTTATTTATGGTATAAGATAGATAATACTTTATATTGGAGATATAGTTTTGCTGGTAAAATTAATAATAAATTTTGGATAGAAATTCATTTAGGAACTGGAAAAAGATATGTATTTAGATTTAAAATTAAAAAGAATTTAAAAATATATGAAAATAATCTTTAAAAAATTAGGAATTGTCAAAAAAATTTTGTACATTTGTATCAACAAAGAAAAAAGTAACAAAAAAGAAATATGTTAACACAAAATAATATAGAAGATAAAAAGTTTACTTATTGGAGAACTAGTGAACAATCTGTTACAAACAATAGACCTAACAGAGATGATTATTTAGCTATAGGTACTAAACATAAAGGTGATACTAATGAAATTAATAAAGTATTATTATTAAGTTATGATTTAGATGGATATATAACAATTTCAGACTATTTTAATAATCCAATTAGATTTAAAGAATACTATATTAATTATATTCAAGTTAATACGATAGATGAATTAAATGATGTATTAGAAAAAAGTGGATTTGAAATATCAGTAATAAATTTAAATGAATTAACAACACATTATGAATAAAACAGAAATAGCAATATTTAATAAATATTTAGAAATTAAACAAGATTTAATTAATAATCTTAAAGAAGTTTGGAATAGACAACATTATTATACTCATAAATATAGAGGAAATGAATATACTAATATTAATGTAGGTGTTAATGAAACTTCAGAAGGTAATAAGATATTGTTAATTTTTGTACAAAATAATAAAAAATGGATTAGAGATGAATTAATCTTTAATAGTAAAGAGATAATTAAAAGTGATATTAGAAGTAATTTAAGTGATGAATAAAGAAAAAGTATTAGAAATATTAGAGGAAGATGTATTTCCTATAACAGGAGAATATTATACAGCTATAAATATAAATCAAAGTGGGACTCTTAACAAAGAAAAACTAGAAAAAGAACGTGAATTATATTTAAAAATTTTAACTAGCTGGTTAGCTCCTGAATTGATTAGTAAGACACAAGATTATCCTTATAATGATATAACAAATGTAAAGTTTGAAGCAGATTTTGTAATTATTAAAAAAGGAGAATTTGATTATATTAAAAAGTTTGTAGAAAGTATAATGACAACTAAAGATTTAATGAATCATGAATAATTTAATGAGAATAATTGATTATATATTAAAAAATGATATTGTAGATGAAGATAAATTATTTAATAAATTTATAGGATTATTTACTAATCCATCAAAAAATAAATGATGGGGAATATGTTATAACTTATTTAGATGAATCTAATGGTGTTAAAAAATATGAAATTAAAATATGTAAACAAAGTTCTATAAAAGATGAATAAATATTATACACCAGAAATAGAAGAATTTCATTTTGGATTTGAATTTGAAAGTAATTATGTGTTATTTGGTAAAGATTGGACTAAAGTAGTTTTATCAGAAGAACATGATTGGTTTTATAGTTCTTATGTAAATGATGCTGTACCTACTGAATTTAGGGTTAAATATCTTGATAAAGAAGATATAGAAAGTTTAGGTTGGAAATTTGATAAAATTAGTAATGAAGGACAATGGAAATTTTTTAAAGATAATATATGCTTATATTATAGACCTAAAACACATGAATTAGGAATGTTCACAATAGACCCTTCTAAAAGTGATTATATGATGAAACATATAATGGATAATAAACAAATACATATACTTATTATTAAAAATAAATCAGAACTTAAAAAATTAATGAAACAATTAAATATATTATGAGTAGTTTTTTAAAAAGAGGAAAAAGAGCTAAAGCTATAGCAGATAAAAGAGAACTTAAACATAGAACTAAAGAATTTTATAAGATATTAGGAGAATTAGATATAGTAGCTGATAAGATTAAAGATAGCGGTATTATAGTTAATGAAGATAATATAATTGAAGAAGCTACTAAATATACTGATAGAAAAATTGAAAGTATGGAAAAATTTTTGTTATTAGGTAAAATTGGTAAATATGAAAATTGATGAATTAAAAGAAATTTTATCTTATTTAAAAGAACCTGAAATCATAAATAAAACTAGAAATAAACTATTAGAACAAGTTCAGGATTATATAAATTGTAAATGCAAAAATTCTAATATTATAGTTGATTATGAAAATAATATAATAACAATAGAAGGTGATAATAAAGAAGAAATTTTAATTGAATTAAATAATATTGGATTAATAAATAATGATGAAAATTAAAGATATACTTAACATAAAAAATATAGCTCATTTTATAGAAGGTAATGCTAAATTCTATTATGATAAACTTATAGGTGAACCACAGTATTTAAGAGAACAAAGGCTTTGGAGATTATATAAATGTAAAGATGATTGTGTAGTTACTGGTGAATGTAAAGAATGTGGATGTCCTGTAAACAAAAAAGTATTCCAAGATGAATCTTGTAATAATGGAGAAAGATTTCCTAATATTATGAATAATGAAGAATGGGAAATATACAAAAAAGAAAATAATATAAATGAACAACACTTATATAATAAAGAAAACCAAAATAATAGTATTACTTAATGAAATAGATTCTTTTAAAACAAAAATGGACTTATTTAATAAAAAGTATAATAATATATATAATTATGGTATTGATATATATTCAGAAACTGATGATATAAGTAAAGGTAAACTTTATATAGCAGAAATTAACATAAAACGAGATGAAAAAAACACTCTTACAATATCTAACTGAATTATTGGAATTTATGGAGTATCATAATAAAATGTCACCTTTTCCACCTTTTGATACAGAATATGTGCAAGTTATAAAAGATAAATTAGATAAAATGAAACAAGAAGAAAAAATTAATTATGATTTATTACCAACAGCTGCATGTAAATATTGTGATTCATTAGGTTTAATACAAGATGAGTTTGACAATGATTATTGTACTAAATGTGGAGAAATTAATGCTATTAATATATTTCCAACATATTATGATTATGAATTATATTTAATAAATAAAAAAAATGATAATTATTAGATATGCAGATATTTATAAAACAATAGAAACCCAAGAAGGTTTAGTTGATATAGTAGCAATTAAAAATGTAACATTACCTATAATTATAGAACCAGATAACGTAAATTTAATACAACCTTATATTAGCAGTAAAGGAAAAATATTTAAAAATGTATCTTATATTAATTATGATGGAGAAATGATAAAAGTAGTAGGTAATTACAAAACTTTAGACAATAAACTTAAAAATTATAATAAAAATACAAGATTAGTAATAAGTGGATTTAAAAGATATGGAAATAAAGAATAAAGAAAAAAGAGTATTAAAAAATGAACCAAAATTAAAAGTAAGTCTTAATGATGAACAAAAAGAAGTTTTAGCTAAATTTTATAATTATGATGTAAACTTTATTCTAGGAGATTTTGGAAGTGGTAAATCTTTAGTAGCTACTTATACTGCGATATCTTCTTTTAGAAAGAAACAATTTAATAAGATATGGATTACTAGACCAATGCTTAAAAATGGATTAGCAGCCTTACCAGGTACTTTAGAAGAAAAGATGTTTCCTTATGTATTTCCTATATTACAAAATTTAGAAGTATGTCAAGGTAAAGAAAACACAACTAAGATGCAAATAAATGGTGATTTACAAATTATGCCAATTGAAGTAGCTAAAGGTGTTACATTTATGGATTCTGTTGTTATAGTAGATGAATTTCAAGATATGGATTATAATGATTTTAGAACTATATTAACTAGATTAGGTAGAAATAGTAAAATTATATTTTGTGGTAGTAAAGAACAAATAGACAAATCAATATCTAAAAATTCTTGTTATTATAAAATTAATAAATTAGAAAACTCTGGATTAGTAGGTTTTACAACATTACTTTCTAATCATAGAAATCCTATCTTAACTAAGATAATTAATTATTTAGAGGATGAATAAAATAATAAATATAAATATTTTACAGAAGGATTTATTTAAAAAGTGGTTACAGATAACTAAACCTTATCATGGACTCACTAAACAACAACAAGATATATTATCTTTATTTTTATATTATCATTTTAAATTAAAACAAGATATAACAAATAACAAAATCCTATGGAAAATATTATTTGATTATGATACTAAAAAAGAAATAAAAGAAGAATTAAACATAACAGACCAAGTATTACAAAATACTTTAACTCAATTTAGAAAAAAGAAAATTATTATTGATAATGTTATTACACCTTCATTTATTCCTGAATTAAAAAAAGAAGACAAACAATTTAAAATAATTTTTAACTTTAATTTAATAAATGAGTAATATTGATGGTTTAAAAGTAAAAACTTTAATACATAAATTAGGTTTAAAATATCAACTTAAAGATAGTGATATAAAAGAATTAGTTGAATCACCTTATGAATTTAGTGCTTTAATTATTAAAAACTTAAAATTAGATGATATAACCAATTTAGAAGAATTAGATAAAATAAAAAAAAATTTTATGTTTACAGGATTTGCAAAAATATTTATTAATCCTGTAGCATTTGAAAAAAAACTAAAAAATAATAATAAATTAAATTTAAATAAATGGAAGAAGTAGAAAATATGACACATGATGATGTATTAGATATAATAAAAGATTTCCCAATTTTACCATTAGGTAGAAGATTAATAATTACTTTAAATATGGAAGAACCAGATGGGGGATTAGTATTATCAGATAATTCATTTTCAGAAGTACAATATGTATTAGCAGTAGGAACATATATTACTGATATAAAACCAGGTGGTAAAGTATTACTAGATTTAGAAAAAATGATGGAATATCATCAAAGTCCTGAAAATTCATATGAAAAGATTGGTAGAATTAAAATTAAACCAGTATTAGTAAATGGTAAAGTTTATGGATTAATAAATGACAATGTTGTCGATGCAATTGATTTAAGATAAAATATAAATATAATGAAAATAAAAGAAGCAGTAAATATATTAAAACAAGGTTTAGATATAGCTCTATCAAATGGAGCATTTAAAAAAACAGAAGATGTAGCATTATTATATAATTCTTTAGTAGAAGTTCAACAATATGTTGAAAGAACAGAAGCTCTTAATTCTGAAAAAGTTAATAAATCATTAAATGAATCTTCTAAATCTATAAAAAAAGATACAAAAGAAAGTATAGAAAAAGCAATTAGTAATATTAAAAACTAATGAAATTATTTGAAATAAAAAATTGGCAATTAGTAGTCTCCGAAGAAGTTTGGGGACTATTGCCATTTAATAAAATACTTAAACGTGATAAATCAAAAGAGAAAGAAAAAGCAATGAAAGAAATGCTTTTTTTATATTTCTATTGTGATATTAGGTCTGATTATTTAGCTATGAAAGAAGCTGATAGAATAGATGAAATTAAACATGATATTGGTTTACCAGATAATTGGGTTATTGATTCTGTTATAGAAGAAGCTATTGCTTTATATGTTAAACATGATACTGTACTTGAAAAACTTTATAGACAAACTTTAAAAGCTGTTGCAGCTATTGGTGATTATCTTGAAAATGCTGAAACTTTATTGTCTGAAAGAGATGTTAGAGGTAATCCAGTTAATGATATTAGTAAAATAACAACAGCTATTCAAAGAGTACCTAAACTTATGACAGATTTAAAGTCAGCATATAAAGAAGTAGTTAAAGAAAAAGAAGATATAGAGAATAAGAAAAAAGGAAGTAAATCATTTAATTTATTTGAAGATAATTTAGATTTTGGAAATGAATAAAGAAATAACAACAGGAGAAAATTGTAGTAAATTATTATTAGAAGCTATTAATGAATTAGCTGATACTGTTTTATTAACATACGGACCTAATGGTAGTACAGTTATAATTGCTGATAGTAATGGTAAACCTTATGTAACTAAAGATGGTGTATCTGTGGCTAATTATATTACTTTTGAAGACCCTATTAAAAATATAGCTGCTAATTTAGTAAAACAAGCTGCTCAAAATACTGTTAAAGAAGCAGGTGATGGTACTACTACATCTATATGTTTAGCTCAAGCTTTTATTAATAAAGGATTTGAATTATTAAAAAAAGATAATAGAAATTTTATACAAAAATTATTTAATAAAAAAGAAACTTTAACATATAATGAAATAAAATTAGAATTAGATAATTTAGAAAAAGATGTATTAAAAGAACTTAAATTATGTTCTAATAAATTAAATAAAGAAAAAATATATGAAGTAGCAACCATATCAGCTAATAATGATGATATTATAGGAGAATTAATTCAACAAGCTTTTAATAATTCTAATACTGTTAAAGTAGAAGAAGGTAATAAAGAATATGATGAATTAATTACTCTTAAAGGTATGAGATTAAATAGTGGATATTTTGATAAAGCATTTATAAATAATCCATCTAAACAATCAATTGAATATAATGATATTCCCCTATTAGTAGTAGAAGGACATTTAGATGATTTAAAACCTTATGCTAAAATTATCGAACAAAATCCTAAAGGTATAGCTATAATAGCAGACCATTTCTCTGATAGTGTAATATCTATTTTAAGAGATAATTATAATAGAGGATTATTAAATATAGCTTTACT
>Ga0210005_1002159_pt1 | contig 11700 bp, 5 predicted proteins | sample CryGey02umfilter_3_FD_183961 | JGI IMG/M metagenome (GOLD analysis project Ga0210005, IMG submission 183961) | Groundwater microbial communities from aquifer in Utah, USA - Crystal Geyser 4/9/14 0.2 um filter (SPAdes) (version 3) | ecosystem: Environmental > Aquatic > Deep subsurface >... | reverse complement strand
TCTCGGACAGGATGAACGCATCAACTTCCGCGATGTGGTCAACGTCGTCTCTGGGCTGGCACTCAATCCGCAATTCGCAGAACAGTCACCCGAGTACCCATCATTTTCTGTACTGGTTACCGAATCGAACCGCAAGCAACTGTTCAGCAACGCACTCAAGGCGCTGGCCGGTGGCACGCGCACAAAAGATGCCACGGCTGTTCTGGACGCGCTGGAGATGCTGGATGGTGACCGCATTGATCTGGGGCGATCGAAGTACGCACAAGAGGTGCTGAATCGTTTGAAAGCCAAAGGGCATGGTCAGGTACTCAATCATAGCGAGCTGCTCAGTGGTGCAATCGACGTTGAGTATTTCGCGCCGGTGCGCTTCCGCTTGGAACCCGATCTGCTTGTCGTCGTGCTGGGTGGTCTTGTGTATTCCGGCGACATCGTGCTTTCAATCACTGGCGACAAAATCGACTCAGGCAAAATCGCGCTGCTTGCCGAACATTCACTGGAGGAGCTCAAACAGTTCAAGCATGTCGAAGCGCCGAAGGAAATCAACGTCGCTGTTCTGCGTTCGCTGTTCGAAGTGCTGGGTTTGTCGCCCGGTCTGGCACAACTGGCTATTCAAGGTTCCGAAGAACCCGTCAAACAACTGTTGGATGCCGTAGGTGGACTGGTTCACCGCATCCTCAGAGCTAATACTGATCTGCAAGGCAGACTTACCTTCTGGAGTCAGCCGCTACTGCGTGAGGAAGAAATCCGCGACTGGCGCAGCCGTCTGGAGTTACTCAAAACCTTCACCGAGGGACTGTCCCCCTACAACACGGTCGGCAGACTCAAGAACTTGCGCATTGGATCAGGCGACATCGACGCACAGAAGAAAAACCTCGAAGTGCTGGCAGTCGTCGAAAGTTTGCTGGAATTGGTCGGAGAGCTGGGCAATACAGCTTCCTACCTTGCACAAGCCGAAATGGTGCTAACCAGCGATCACTTGTGGGTGAAACAAGCACAAGCCACTCGCAAGGATATTCTCGACAAGCTGGCGCTGGATTGCTCTGCGCAGCATGCGCCTGAGTGCCGGCAAACATTGGCGCAACTCAAGAAGGATTACATAAACGCCTACATTGCCCAGCACAGCAAGGCACGTTTGGGCGTGGCGGAAGACAAGACCAAGTCCGTACTGCGCAAGGATTCACGGATCATTGCCATGCGTGCCTTGACCGGAATTTCGCTGATGCCAACCAGTCAACTCACCACGTTTGATGACAGACTGGACAAGCTCAAGAGCTGTGCCTCGCTAGTGGAATCAGAGCTGGGCGCCAGCCCCTATTGCCCACACTGCAACTTCCGCCCAGCCAATGAGCAAGGCGACTTGCTGCCCGCAGCTAATGTGCTCAAGCAGCTCGATGAGGAACTGGACCGACTTCTTGACGGATGGCAGCAAACGCTGCTCGACAACTTGGACGATCCAATTATCCAAGCCAATTTCGATTTACTGAAAGCCTCGGCGCGCGAGCTGATCAAGAGCTTCGTCGCAGCAAAAAAGTTGCCTGATCCCGTGACATCAGATTTCGTCAGTGCAGTTCAGGAAGCCCTGTCAGGTCTGGAAAAAATCGCTGTTAGCAGCAATGACATCAAGAATGCACTGCTGCAAGGCGGCTCACCCGCCACGCCGGATGATCTGCGCAAACGCTTCGAGAACTTCCTCAATGACCGCTGCAAGGGCAAAGACGCCAGCAAGCTACGGTTTGTGGTGGAGTAAGTATGAATCAGGACGATCTGCTCGCCCGTCTGCAAGGCTTTGAATGGAACGACTTCGAATGCAAGAAAGCACTACGAAGCGTGCCGGACGATGCCTACAAAACAGTTGCAGCCTTTGCCAATACCGCAGGGGGCTGGCTGGTGTTTGGCATCAGTGAGCAGAATGGCCAGCTTGAGATCACCGGCGTCGAACAGCCTGACCGGGTGCTGAACGATTTTTTGAGCACCCTGCGCAGCGGGCAGAAACTCAACCGCCTCATCCGTGTGGACGAGCAGCGCTTCGACATCGAAGGCAAGTCCGTCCTGGTCTTTCACATCCCTGAAAATCAGCGCTTCGAAAAACCCGTCTATCTTAAGGGCGACCCACGGCAGAGCTACATCCGTCGCGGCGCTGGCGATGAACAATGCACCCAGAGCGAAATGGAACGCTTTCTGCGTGATGCCGCACAGGAGCGTTACGACAGCGAAGCCATCGCCGATCTTTCGGTGGAACGCTGTTTCGACGAAGACACCGTGCGCTGGTATCAGGCGCAGTTTGTCCGGCGCAACCCCGAACACAGCGAACTCAGCGACCTGACACAGTTCCTGCTGAACTGGAACTTTATCGTCGAGCAAGAGGGGCGTTTGCTGCCCACACGCGCCGGTGTGCTGTTGTTTGGGCGCTCTCAATATGTGCGTCAATTGCTGCCGCGCCCAGTGCTCGACTACCAACGTATCGACACCGCGTTCGATAGCTGGTCGCCGGAAGAGCGTTGGCATGATCGCTACGTCTTTGAAGAAAATATCTTCCAGACCTGGCAAGGGCTGGTGGCGCGCTACATGCGCATCGCCGAGCACCCGTTCTCACTCGACCCCGCCACCTTGCGCCGTAATGATGATCCGCCCGATTACGTCGCCTTCCGCGAAGCCGCCATCAACCTGCTGATCCACCAGGATTACGGCGATCACGGTCGTAAAGCCTCTATCAAATTGTTTACCGACCGCACGATTTTCTGGAATCCCGGCGATGCCTTTGCCACCGAGGCAGAGCTGCTCGACCCCACCGAGAAAGAAGTTCGCAATCCGGCTATCGTCAAGGCTTTTCGCCGTATCGGACTTTCCGACCAAGCTGGCACTGGTATCCGCGCAATCTTCCGCAACTGGCACGAGCTGGGCCGCACACCGCCACACCTGACCAACGACAAGGCGCGCAAACAGTTCGAGCTCGTGCTGCTCAACAAACCGCTGGTGACGGAAGCCATGCAGCGTTTTCGCCAGACCCTCGGAGCCAGCCTCACTTCAGAGCAGGCCGACGCTCTGGCACTGGCGTTGGAAATGCCGCGCCTCAGCCTCACTGACATTCGTGGTCTGGGCCTCAGCACCACCCAGCAAGCCAAGGCCCTTGCCGATCATCTGGTCGGACAGAAACTGCTGGAATCCTTGTCCGACACACAGTTTCAGGTGCCGGAGCAGTTACGGCAACGCTTTGCTGCACCTGCCGAAATGACGACTGAACAAGTTACCCCCGAAGTCACCCCCGAAGTCACCCCCGAAGTTATGAGGATGCTGTCAGTCGTAGTGGGTGAAATGAGCCGGGGCGAAATCATGGACGGGCTCGGGCTTAAAGATGAAAAACACTTCCGTGAGCATTACCAGCAAACGGGTATCTCTCTTGGCGTGATCGAGATGACCATCCCTGACAAGCCGCAAAGCAGTAAGCAGCGCTATCGCCTAACCGAAAAAGGGCATGCACTGCTGGCCGGCAAAAAAAGTGAGGAACTCAAGCCATGAACGATTTACCGCACGACCAACAGACCAGTGCTACAGGCTCCGGCAAATACTCAGGCAACACGCTAAAAGTACGGGACGATCACCGCCCTGTTCGCTTCGAAGCCGCTACCGAAGAAGGCAAGTTCAAGCTCTGCGAAGGCGCAGAAGCATCTTGGGCAACCAAGGATCAAACGTTCGGCCTCAAGGAGTTGCGCAGCCGCGTCGAGCCTTGGCTGACTGCCTTGTTCCAGTCGGAACATCTCTCACTTTTGGCGGGCTCTGGGCTTACCCATGCGGTGCATTATCTGGCGGCAGGCAAGGCAGCGGCAGGTATGAGCGCTGTGATGCTGTCCAGCTATCAGGCCGAAATCAAGAAAGCAGCGGAAGATGCCGCCGAAAAGGCAGGACGAGAAAAAGGCAATCTGGAAGATCAACTCCGCGCAGCCAACGAATTGCTGCGTGGCCTTGAAATTCTGGGCCAATCAGCAGAAGCCGAGACGCTACGCACTGAGCTGACCAACACGCTGAAAGAATTCGCCAAGTCTATCCTCCAAAGCGAAACTGGTATTGCCACAGCTGCTGAAGACAAGCGCGAGCAAGCGTTCAATGCATTAGTCACCTTCCTGATGAGCTTCGCCAGTCGCACGGGTGTGCGGGACCGGATGAACATCTTCACCACCAACTACGACCGCTTGATCGAGGCCGGAGCCGAGCTGGCGGGGCTGCATCTGCTGGATCGTTTTCTCGGCAACCTGATGCCGATCTTCCGCTCGTCGCGGCTGGATCTGGACATGCACTACAACCCGCCGGGCATTCGCGGTGAACCGCGCTATCTGGAAGGTGTGGTCCGTTTTACCAAGCTGCATGGGTCGGTGGACTGGGTGCAGGCAGACAAGGACATCCGCCGTATCGGGCTGCCCTTTGGCGCGGACGAACTCGGGCCTTATCTGAAGGCGCCAGGATTAAACGGTGCCAGTGCCCACAAGCTGATGATCTACCCCAACGCAGCCAAGGACAGGGAGACCTCGGACTACCCCTATGTGGAGCTGTTCCGCGACCTCGCCGCCGCCGTGTGCCGTCCCAACAGCACGCTGATTACCTACGGCTACAGCTTTGGCGACGAGCACATCAACCGCGTGATCCGCGACATGCTCACCATTCCATCCACCCATCTGGTGGTGATTGCCTACGACGATCCGCTCGGTCGCATCATGCAAACCTACGAGGAGTTGGGGCGCCCCTCGCAGATCAGCCTGATGCTCGGCCCGGCTCTGGCGGATTTACAAACCTTGACCGAAACCTTTCTGCCCAAGGCAGCCATCGACAAAACCACCTTCCGCATGAGCGAACTTCTCAAGCAGCGTTACGGCACCGAACCGCATTCGGCCCCAGCAGCGGAGAAAACCGGTACTGAGTTTGACGGGGCAGACCTGATATGAGCTTCTCACCCATCGCTTATGCCGACTCCTTGCGCATTGGCAGCATCGACTTTGTCTCGCCCGACGAAATCAAGGTGTTGCTGGATATAGAAGCACCCGATAATGTTGCATTGAACACCGGCACGCCACGCCCGTTTCCGCGTATCAACGGTTATGTGCTGGTGCCCAGCGACGAAGGCTATCTGGTGGCGCAGGTGGAGTGGATCACCATCGAGCGTTCCCAGTACCCCAAACGCAAGGGCATGCAGGACTTTGGCCTGGTGGACTTGCCCTATCCGCTGCGCAAAATGAGCCTCAACCCTTTGGGTGGTCTGTCCTACGAAGGCCAGCACGAGGGCAAGGAACGCTACACCTTCCGGCGCGGTGTGGAAGCCTACCCTACGGTGGGCGACCCGGTGCTGCTGCCCACCCAAGGCCAGCTTCGCGCCATCGTCGAATCCGGCGACAACCGCCGTGTGAAGATCGGCATCAGCCCCCTGGCAGCCAATGCCGAGGTGAAGATCGACCCTGATCGCCTGTTCGGCCGCCATCTGGCCGTGCTGGGCAATACTGGCAGCGGCAAATCCTGCTCGGTGGCCGGTTTGATCCGCTGGTCGCTGGAAGAAGCCAGAAAAGCTCGTGACGGTACCGACCCCAATGCCCGCTTTATCGTGCTCGATCCTAATGGTGAGTATTCCAAGGCGTTTGATGGCTTTGGCAAGGTACGGGTGTTTGCGGTTGAGCCGAACCACACCAGCGGTATTGAACAGCTCCAGGTGCCGCTCTGGTTCTGGAATAGTGAGGAATGGGCCGCATTCATGCAAGCCAGCGGAAAAACGCAACGTCCTACGTTAAGGCGTGCGTTGAGAGAAGTTAAGGCAGGGAGGTTGAACGCTGGAGGCACGATCGAGGAAAAGAAACTTCATCTTCGCAGATTCCTTTCCGCCCTACTGACGCAGATACAAGCAGCGATACGCAACGGGTTGGAAAAATCGGAAGAGACAAAGTTCGGTTTCAGACTCAAGGCGTACATGGAAGACTTGAACGCCCTAAAAGATGACTTCTTGGATTTTTCTCAGCAATTCAATGGGGTTATTTCAGCTATCGATGGTGCTGTGACGTCGACGATCAAGGAGTATCCACCCGGCAACCACTATTTCCGTGCGTTTACTCAAGTACAGATCACGACCATCCGCGATGCACTCACAGCATTTATTGATTCCCTAGGAGGGATAATTTACCAAGAAGGCCCCGAGGAAAGCTGTCCTTTGCCGTTTAACGGAGCCGATCTTGCAGACCAGATTGATCTGGTAGCACAGCAAGAAAATGTCTCTCAATTTGTCGATTTCTTGGTCATGCGCATTCGAACCATGTTGGCTGATAGAAGTATCAAGTCGATATCAGGCGAGACTGAAGGCGTTACCCTCGAAGATTGGCTCAAAAGCCACATCGGCGACGATCAAGCATCCAACGGCACGATCACCGTCATCGACCTGTCACTGGTCCCCGCCGAAGTCGTGCATATCGTCACTGCCGTCATCGCCCGTATGACGCTGGAGGCATTGCAGCGTTATCGCAAGCTCAACCACGGCAAAACGCTGCCCACCGTGCTGGTGATGGAAGAGGCGCATACCTTTATCAAGCGCTATAAGGACGACGCGGAGAACCAGAACTCCGCCGCCATTTGCTGCCAGGTGTTCGAGAAAATCGCCCGCGAGGGGCGCAAGTTCGGCCTGGGGCTGGTGCTTTCTTCCCAGCGCCCCAGCGAGCTGTCGCCCACGGTGCTGTCTCAATGCAACAGTTATCTGCTGCACCGTATCAGCAACGACCGCGATCAGGAGTTAGTGCATAAGCTGGTGCCGGACAACCTGCGCGGCCTGCTGCGTGATCTGCCGTCGCTTCCATCCCGCCACGCCATCCTGCTGGGCTGGGCATCCGAGTTGCCGGTGCTGGTACAGATGAATGCCTTGCCCGATGGACAGCGGCCAAAATCCGAAGATCCGGATTTCTGGGCGGTGTGGTCTGGCAAGGCACGAGATGAGACTGGCCAAGATGCAGCAGTTGATCGTAGCGTGGATTGGAAGACGATTGCCGATGACTGGCAACAAATACCCGCGCACCAAACAGCCAAAGATTTAGAGAGCGATAACGATGAGTGATTTATTCAAGCGAGACACGCAAGCGCCGTCCGGCCCCATTGAATGCCTTGGCCAGACATTTTCGAGTGAAGATGCTCGGCGCGAACACTTCTTGAATTTGTTGCGAGAGAAGTTGAAAGACCCCGATTTCCGTAAGATCGAAGGATTTCCAGTGGGTACAGACAAAGCTATCCTCGCGTTGTCAGATCCGCCGTACCACACCGCTTGTCCGAATCCCTTCATTGAGGATTTCATCAGGCATTGGGGCAAGCCGTATGACCCGAGCGTTCTGTATAGCAAGGAGCCGTTCGCGGCAGACGTGAGCGAGGGGAAAAATGACCCGCTTTATAACGCTCACACCTACCACACCAAAGTACCGCACAAAGCAATCATGCGCTACATCTTGCACTACACCAATCCGGGCGACGTAGTTTTCGATGGCTTCTGTGGCACAGGCATGACTGGAGTTGCGGCGCAATTATGTGGTGATGAAGCGGTAGTTTCAGAGCTAGGTTACAAAGTGAGATCAGATGGCACAGTCATGATTCCTGATCGGGAGGATGGCAGGGATGTATGGAAACCATTTAGCAAAATTGGTCCTCGCATTCCAGTATTAAACGACCTTTCACCAATAGCAACATTCATAAGTAACAACTATGGAGCCCTTCAAAGTCTTTCGGACTTTTATGAGGAGGCTACTAATGCAATTGACTCACTTGAGAAAGAAATTGAATGGGTTTATCAGAACAAAGGTGACAGGGTCGCAAACGGTATCTGGTCAGATATTTTTTACTGTCCGATATGCTCGGATGAAATTGTGTTTTGGGACGCAGCGGTAAAAGACGATGAAATAAGCAAAACATTTTCATGCCCTTCGTGTAATGGAATGGTAGGGAAAGCCAGCTCTAAAGAAGATGGCGCCCTGAAGCTCGAACGTGCATTTGAAACAAAATATGATCGCTATCTGGGAGAAAATATTCGCTCGCCGAAGCTATTGCTTGTTGAAGAAAAGGTAAAGCGAGGTACTACGACTTCAAGAAGAAAGGTTGATAGATCAGCAACGAGTGAGATTGTCTCTAGGATTGACGAGCTATCTCCTGTCTCTTCAGTGCCTGTATTGAAATTTGAAGAAGGTAGGCAGACGAATAAGCTAATAAATGGAAGTGGTATTCAATATGTACATTGGATGTACACGCCGAGAGCGTTATACGTCTACGGCAGATTATGGGAGATCGAGCTATCAAGTTATCAACACACTTCCTTTTTTAGATTCTGCCTGACTGGAATCAATAATTACATTTCTCGGAAACAAGGCTATTTCGGCGGCGGTGGCGGCGTCGCCGGAACTCTGTTCACGCCATCTATTCACCTCGAACGAAATATCTTTGATGTTCTCAGGAGGAAGCTGAAGAGTGTTGCTGGAATAGTTAGACGATCCTCGAATTTTAGATTTATCGGCACTCAGAGCTCTTCTAGTCTGGGTAATGTTTCGGCGAATTCAGTTGACTACGTATTTATTGATCCTCCGTTTGGAGAGAATTTCCAGTATGCAGAGTTGAATTCATTTGCCGAGGCTTGGTTAAAAGTTAGAACTTTTACTGCAAGTGATTGTGTGATGAATTACGTCCATAAGAAGGACTTGAATTTCTATCTTCAACTAATGAAGGGCACCTTTGTTGAGTTTTATCGAATTCTGAAACCGGGTCGCTGGATAACGATTGAGTTCTCAAACACCCAAGCCAGCGTTTGGAATGCCATTCAAACTGGGTTACAAGAAGCAGGGTTTGTTGTTGCGAATGTCTCTGCCCTTGATAAACAGCAAGGAAGTTTTAATGCTGTTACAAACGCCATGTCTGTTAAGCAAGACTTGGTCATATCGGCTTATAAGCCCAACGGAGGGCTGGAGGATCGTTTCAATAAGGCTGGTGGTAGCGAGGATTCGGCATGGGACTTCGTTCGTACCCATTTGAAATATCTTCCCACAGTTAAGTCAAAGGGCGGAGTTTTGGAATTCATCGCAGAAAGAGACCCTAGAATTATTTTTGATCGCATGGTGGCTTGGTTTGTACGACATAATTTCACTGTCCCCATGTCTTCGCAAGAATTTCAGGCCGGGCTTAAACAACGTTTTCCTGACCGCGACGGCATGGTATTTTTGCCGGAGCAAGTCACCGAATACGACAGGAAGCGAATGCAGGTTGCGGTAGCTCCACAAATGGAGATGTTCATTTCTGACGAGCGCAGCGCGATTGATTGGCTCGCGGACTTTCTGAAAAAACGGCCATCGACCTATTCAGAAGTACATCCTGAATTTATTAGCCAACTCGGTGCGGGTTGGAAAAAGCATGAATCCAAACCAGAGCTATCAGCACTTCTTGAAGAAAATTTCATCCAGTACAACGGCGAGGGCGATGTCCCAAGCCAGATACACAGCTACCTCTCGACCAACTTTAAAGACATGCGCAGCCTCGACAAGAGTGCCCCCGCTTTAGTCGCGAAGGCAAAAGACCGCTGGTACGTGCCTGACCCGAACAAGGCACAGGACTTGGAGAAGAAGCGCGAGAAGGCACTGCTCAAAGAGTTCGAAGGATACCGAACCTTTACCGGTCGCCGGTTGAAGGAATTTCGCCTAGAAGTTCTGCGCACTGGTTTCAAGAACGCATGGGGAAATAAGGATTACAAAACCATCATCGCCATCGCGCAGAAGATTCCCGAAGAGGCGCTGCAAGAAGATGAAAAACTGCTGCTTTGGTACGATCAAGCATTGACACGAATGGAGGAAAAATAATGGCTGTCATCGAAGGATTCCGGGTGCAGAACTATCGTGCACTGCGCGATGTGACGTTGGGCAAACTCTCCAGCCAGCAAGCCGGAGAGCCGTTGACACCTTTCACTGTGGTGATTGGCAAGAACGGCGTGGGCAAGAGCACTTTGTTCGATGCCTTTGGGTTCGTGGCGGATTGTTTGTCTGCCGATGTGGAAAGCGCCTGCGACATGAAGCAGCGCGGTGGCTTTGAGCGCCTGCGCTCGTTGGGGGTGGATGAGCCGATCCGGTTTGAAATCTATTATCGCGAAGCGCCTTTGGAGCGACCGATTACTTATGAGTTGGCGATTGCACTGGATGAGACAGGTCGGCCCTTTGTCGAATCCGAAGTGCTCAAGCAGCGTCGCAAGGGCCAGAAACACGGTAGGCCTTATCCGTTCCTGCGACTGAACCACGGCAAAGGCACGGTCTGGGCGGGTGAAGAAGCGGTTGAAGTCGAGGGTGAGGAGGATCGCGCCCAGACTCCGGTGGAACTGACCGATACCCGGCAACTCGGTATCGCCACCCTGGGCACGCTCAAGGAACATCCGCGTATCAAGCGCTTTCGAGACTTCCTCAAAGGCTGGTATCTGTCCTACTTTTACCCGGATGCGGCGCGTAGTCTGCCAAGTGCTGGCCCACAGCGGCATTTGAATATCCACGGCGACAATATTGGCAACGTGGTGCAGTTCATGGAGCGCGAACACAAAGCGCGCTTCCAGGCCATCCTCGATCGGATTGCTGCCAAGATTCCAGAGATTGCCAGTATTGACACGCAGGTGACTGCGGACAAGCGCGTGTTGCTGCGCTTCAACGATGGCGCTTTTGCAGACCCATTCTTCGCCCAGCAGATGTCAGACGGCACGCTAAAAGTTTTTGCTTACCTGCTGCTGTTGGAAGACCCGGATCCACCACCCTTCATTTGTATTGAAGAGCCAGAGAACGGTCTCTATCACAAACTGCTGGAGGCCTTGGCCCAGGAGTTTCGTTTGCATGCCACCGGCAAGAAGAATGCCCCGCAGATTTTCGTGACCACGCACCAGCCGTACTTTGTTGATGCGCTGGCGCCCGAAGAAGTGTGGATACTGGAGAAAGGCAAGGCTGGCTATTCCACCGTGCGTCGCGTCTCTGAGCTGGAAGATGTGAAAAATCTGGTGGCTGAAGGCTTGCCTTTGGGCGGCCTCTGGTACGCCGACTATCTCGATGCGAGGTAAACATGCACATTGAGATATTGGTGGAGGACAGTTCGGGGGAAAGGTTGCTGCAAGTGTTGCTGCCCCAACTTCTGGGGCCACAAGGCGAGCCGCATACGTGGCGTTTACACGCCTACAAAGGTATCGGTCGAATTCCGCAGGGGCTGGTGACGAAGGCCGACCCCGCGAAGCGGATTCTGCTTGAGCAGTTGCCAAAATTGTTACGCGGTTATGGCAAGACGCCAGGAATTGATGCCGTTGTAGTCGTGCTCGACACTGACAAACGCGATTGCGCTGAATTTCTGGTCGAGCTGAAAGCTGCTGCCGAGGCCTGCAATCCGGTACCTGACACACTGTTCAGACTCGCCATCGAGGAAATGGAAGCCTGGTATTTTGGCGACCAGGAGGCTTTGTTGGCAGCCTATCCACGAGCCAAGCGGGATGTGCTCGGAAAGTATGTTCAAGATAGTGCCTGTGATACGTGGGAACTGCTCGCCGACGCAGTACATTCGGGCGGATCGGCAGCGATCAAGAAAGCAGGCTGGCCATTGCCGGGACAGGTGAAACACGAATGGGCTGCAAAGATTGGCCCGTTGATGGATCCAGAGAAGAATATCTCTCCCAGCTTTGGAAAACTGAGGGACGGATTGCGC
>Ga0210005_1002157_pt1 | contig 11701 bp, 12 predicted proteins | sample CryGey02umfilter_3_FD_183961 | JGI IMG/M metagenome (GOLD analysis project Ga0210005, IMG submission 183961) | Groundwater microbial communities from aquifer in Utah, USA - Crystal Geyser 4/9/14 0.2 um filter (SPAdes) (version 3) | ecosystem: Environmental > Aquatic > Deep subsurface >... | reverse complement strand
TCAAACGAGACGTTGACAGTGGTGCTTTCGTAAGCTGCTAATTCTTCTTTCTCCACACTGGCTTTGGTGCATCCGCAGGAAGTAGATACTCTGGTAACTTTAAGAGGCAAGGGTGTGTAATTGGTTAGAGTGAACTCGGTGGTGGCCACGTCACCATAAACCACCGTTCCCAAAGTTTTAGTCTCAGGAGAAAGAGATACCATGACGTTACTTTCCTTATAGGCATTGGTTCCTCCCGCTAGATCGTAAACATTGGTAAATCCAAGGCCTGCAATTTCCTCTGCTGCTGTTGCACTCATACTACCGGAGCGACAGTAAACAAATATCGGGACAGATTTGTCAGTGGGCAGTTTGTCTGTATTGGCCTGGATTCGGTCAAAGGGTATAACAGCATCAGTACCCGGAATATGGGTCTGTTCCGGTGTATGAACGTCGACAATAAACGCATTTTCCTCACGGACTCGCTCGGCAAATTCTGAGGGAGAAATAAGTTTAACCAGTGAGTTATTTTGCGCAGAGGGTTTGCTCATAAACCAAACCAGTCCTAATGCTACAACAATAAGTGTTGCGATAATGATATTTTTTTGATTCATATTATTTTTTAACCACATTACCGGTTAGATTAAACGTTAACGTAGAATTCTTGGTATCGTTTGTATTCATAGTGATGGTTCGGGTGATAGGACCCACTCCGCTTGGACCATGAAAAGCAGGATCAAACTCGACGATTAGTTCTGCCGTTTCTCCGGGGTTGACTTCAAAGACGTAAGAGCTTTTCTCATGCATTTTAAACTTTGGTGACGTTTGGGACGAAGTTTTCAACTGAGCAGTAGTGCACATACAGGAAGTCTTGACTTCATAAAGTTTAAGTGGACTTGCACCTTTGTTTTCTATGGCAAATGATTTACTGACCATGCCACCACCCAGATCAATGGTTCCCCAATCGTACCGATTAGAGTCCACAGACATTGTCACCTGAGAGTCAGCAGTTACTTGGGTAGTTTCTCCCATTTTGGTACCAAAAAAGACAGCTAGCGCCAGGATTAAAACCGTTACGACCACAATTCCTAATAGGAATTTATCAGGTCCTCCTCCTTTCATATTTATTTCTCCTGATCTAGGGTTATTGTTAATTTAGTTTCAAAATCAACCGGGTCATTTGAGTGAACAGACACTTCACGGGTAACTGGACCAATCAGATCAGGGTGAATCGACGGGTCATAATATACTTTCACTTTCGCCTCATCACCTGGGGCAACTGCAACTTTCCAGTTCGCATCAGGTGATTCGTGCCCATGACCTGCCATATAAAATCGGGGACCTTCTGTTTCCTGATATACCAGGCTAGCTGATGTACAACCGCACGATGACGAGAGTTTGTCGATTACCAAATCAGACCTCCCTTCGTTTTTGATCACAAACTCAGTAGTGACTACACCACTTTTTAAGTTAACTACACCTAAATCTTTTTTAGTTTCCGAAGTCACAATTTTTGGTGCGTCTTTGGGGGCATTGGCTAATAATTTCTCCCGCAAAGCGGTACGTACCGATTCGTCTGCTAGTCGTTCCAACCCAAATTTCTGAGCTGTGGCAAGGATCACTGCATCCTTATCGGCCCCGGTACTTACTTTCTGATCAATAAAATCAAGCATTTGTGTTGCAGATTCACAGCATGGTTTTTCTTTATCTAGTGGGTTATCACAACATGGACAGGTAAACATGGGGTAAATTTCATTTGCGGAAGCGGTAGAGACTGTACTCGGTACTTCTACTCCATGCTTCATCCCAAACTCCTGCACAGCAGAGCTTAGGGGGCTGGCAAAGAGGATGAAAATTTCCAGCACTGTTGCCAATTGCCAGAAAAGTTTTCGGGGTGAAAGGTTGAGTTTCTTTTTCATAGACGTTTATGCTCCGCAGCCACCGCCACCTTGTTGAGGCTTAGGAAGACTTTGAATCTTTTGTCGGGTTTGTTGGTAACCCTGGGAGCTGGAATATTCCGCACCAAGTACAGTTTTTGCATCCACCTGGTTCCAATCTTTACCTTGTTCCTTAAAATACGTTGCTAGATCAATATATGTCTGTGGGAACCAGAACGAGTTTACTTTCAGGGCTACATCATACATTTGCTGTTCGCTAGCACCGTTTTTGGCCAAAAGCTCTAAGAGTCCAAGCATAGCCATGCCATGATTGCAGTCAGGGAAATGAGTGGAGTTACCACAGCATGGGCGGTAAATACCTCGGGATACTTTGTCAACCAAATCCTGCTGTTCTGGCGTTAAGACAACATATGCATGTTTACTGTAATGATCCATAGCTGCACCGCGAGCCAGCGACCAGCCGCCGGTGGAAGCAAAGTTGCCAGCGCCGTCATATTGTTTATCAGTCATCTCACCGTTTTCTAAAATATCGTTTTTGTTCGCCAATCCGAACGCCCACAAAAGATCCAGTAAATAGCGACTGTTTTGTTGATTCATTACGATGGGTTGATTACTGTTGCCAGCTAACATCTGTTCTTCGGTATTGGTTAAACCGCCTTCAAAAAGAGCCCTAAATTTTGCTTCATCAATTACCCCATCGGCAATCATTCGTTTCCCCAGATCACCCCAAGTGATTGGTAGGGTTATCCCTTCATCGGGCATGACAGCTTTAGTCAAGGCAGCGGTATCAATACTTCCCGGTTCAATGGGTGCTTGAGCGGTTGTAGTTTGTTGTTTGTTCAACAGCGGGTTTTTCAAAAATGAAAGTTTCGGGGTAATAGAAATTTCAAAGACTTGTGTCAAGAGAATAATGGCGAAGAGCAAAAGAGCTGCACTTTTCCAGAAACCGGTTTTTTCACTGATTTGCGAAAAGTTACTCAAGATCTTCCTTTTCGTATTATTTGTTGTTGATTCCATTTTGTCTATCATGCTTGCTTCTTAATTAGTAAGCCTATGCATGAAGATTACCAATACTAAGATGAAGCGAAGATGAAATTGTTTAGGAGAAGGTAAGGGAAATTGTTGTACCTTTATTTACAGATTTTACCACCCAAACTCTCAACAACGGCTTTTGAAATAGCCAGACCCAACCCAGAACCTTTACTTTCTACATTAGTTCCCCGATAAAAGCGGGAAAATATTTGAGGCAAATCTTGTTTCGATATACCAATACCGGTGTTTTGCACAGTGATATCGATACGGTGTGATTTTTCCGAAAGACTAAGTTTTACAGATCCCTCACGCCAGTTGTAAGCAACAGCATTATAAACAATATTACTTAACGCTCTCTGTAATAGTTGTTTGTCTGCTTTGATCGTTACATCTTTTTGAATATCTGTAGAAATAGTGAGATTCTTTTCTTCTCCCAAAGTGTTTGCCAACTCAGATAAATCAGATAAGATGCCCGATAAAGAAACAGTTTCTAATTTTTGTGGCTTACCACTTATTCTTGACAAAAATAGGAGATCACCAATTGTGTCATTGGCGCGGTCTATGGTCTTGAGCATATCTTCCCGAATCTTTTGTGTCAGGTTTGCGTTCTCTGTTTGTGATCGCAGTACAGCTAGCGGAGTTTTTAGAGTATGCGCGGCATCTGAGAAAAACCGTCTTTCACCAGTAAAAATATTCTCGAGCCGTGTCAGCATCGCATTGAGAGAATCTTGAATAGTTTTTAACTCCTGAGTGGGCGAGTCGATAATAATTCTTTTTGCCAGAGATGAGGTGTCTGTTACAGCTTTTGCCTGGGCAGCTATAGCTTCCAAGGGTTTAAGTTGTTTCTTTAGGAGATTGTAGCCAAAATAAGTAATGGGCAGTACCACAAAAAACACCACTCCGGCAACTACCAGTAACATTCTGTACAATGTCGCATAGAGAACTTGGGTTGAATATCCCACAGCCACAATACCCTTCCCGGCGCTAACTTGCGCTGGTATGGCAGCAAAACGAATATTATTTTCCGTAAAATGGGTAGGGATAGAATTATATAAACTACTGGAAGTGAGTAACTTTTGTAGCTGATGCTCAGTAACTAGTGCGATATCAGGACTGTTTGTTTCCAGGACAGCTGATCCGTCCGGTGAAAGAACCACCACCGTCATCCCTCGCGCACTGACTAAATTTTTAATTAGTCCATCTCGCTCCTCGCCGCGATAGTTTTCGAATACTTGCTTTGCTTCATTCACCGCAATATGGACATGGTGATCAATCTGATCTTGAAGTGTTATCCAAAACAAACTGCTAACCGCTATCAGAAACAAAACAATTATCATTCCTACTGATGTTAAATACCAGAGTGACAGCCGTCCTCTTAGGGTGCTCGTTATATTTTGCAATATTTTATTTTTCATACTTGCCTAGGATATACCCCTTGCCGCGAATGGTTTTAATCAGACTAGTATTTGAGTATTTTTCTAACTTTCGCCTGAGGTTACGGATATAAACATCAACCACATTAGAAAACGTTTCAAAATCACTTCCCCAAATATGCTCCATGAGCATCGTTCGGGTAATAACTTGACCACTACGCTGGGCCAAAAACTCAAGAACCGCAAATTCCTTAGCGGTTAAATCCAATACATGACTACCAACTGCGGCTGAATGTTCTGCTGGCTTTACTACCAGATCACCAATGTTCAATATTGGTAAAGAGGCTTGAGTATTCCTTCTAATCACGGCCCTTATCCGAGCGATAAGTTCATTTGAATCAACCGGTTTAGAGACATAATCGTCAGCTCCTAAGTTTAATCCCTCAATCTTGTCCTCAACCTGGTCTCTCGCGGTTACAATGATGACAGGAGTTTTGTTTTCAGATTTTCTAAGGTCTGCAAGAATATCTAAACCGCTACCATCGGGGAGGTTAATATCCAAAATAATACAGTCATACTCGTTAATTTCAGTTTGGGCCAATCCATCTTCTCGAGTACTTGACGTGTCAACGGCAAAACCATCTTTAATAAGTACCCGTTTGAGGTTTATAGCTAATGTTTGATCATCTTCAATGACGAGTAATTTCATAGTTTATATTTTGCTAAATAACCGATAAGAGACTTTTCTTTAGGATTAAGCTCATATACTCGTCGTTTCCCAACTTGTTTTGAAAACACCAAGTGATTTTTTCGTAACACTTGTAGGTGTTGGCTGACATTAGATTGGTGCTTATTTAATTGACGACCTAGTTCATTGACACTTTTAGCGCTTTCGGATAACACGTCAAGGATCTCCAATCTTATCGGATGAGATAAGGCCTTGTAAAATTCTACAAATTGATATGATAATAATCCAGACATATTCGGTTTTTAGAATAGGTTCTGAGTATATTCTATATCAATGGAGGAAATAAGGCGAGGGAATCTACTTTGCCCCTAATATTTTCCCTAAACCTGGTATTCTACCAATAAGCTCTCGTATTTTGTTTTTGTTCTCTGCAGGTGGCGTATTGGTCGCTTCAGGAGGCAAACTGTCCTCCAATGGCGCTACAGTGGCTACCGGCTCCTCATTTAATAGTGTTGCAGTTGCTTTTTCTTGCCTTTGGACTAATTCTGGACCAAGCAGGATATCAACATACTGATCAAGGTCTAGTTCCTCCAGCATCATCTTTTGTAGAGCTCGTTTGCGAATCAGCCAGTGTTTTATATCCTCTGGGTTGTTAGGATCAGGTTTGTCCTGTGCAATGAGTTTGTCATATAAAAGCAGTATCTGATTGAGGCGAGCTTGTTTATCTGGTGGGATTACAGGCTCTACCTCAACAATCGCATCAACCTGAATCTTCTTATCCTCTGACCTGAATTCTTTGAAGTCAACATTGCTTCCGACAATACGATACAGCTTGTCTTCACCGATGAACTCTCTGTTTAACTGAATTAGGATATTGGCAACCGTAGTAAGGGCATTGGATATGTTCTGGGCGTTCATGCTTAATCTAAGGTTGCTCTGACCCAGAAGCATTGCCACTTTCCCAAGAGGTTCGCTTGAGGATTGTGGTAAACCTTGCAAATACTCACCCAGAGCTAATGTTCTTGAAATTTCATCACGCAGAAGTCTGTCTGACCATTATCCAATTTGGATGCGAGTCTCCAGTATATAAAATGACTATTTATTTCAAATATGGTTCGATTCCCGTTACCGGTATTCCAACTTCCCAGACTAAGACAATTTCTTGAAATTTTGAGGCTCGAACTTGAGGGAAGATGGATTACTTGGCTAAAAACGAAAAAACTGGATGTTTGTCCGGTTTAGAGCTCCTGACGTGATCTTACACAGACTGTCAGAGTTTATCAAGTTGTTCCTATCTGACGGTCTATTACCAGATTTAGTCTACGCCTTAGAACTAAAAAATGCATAAGTATGCATATTAGAAATTCGATCCTTGTAGCCAAGATGAATCATCAAGTTTGATGTCAACATTCGCCCCCTAACAGTAAGGCCTGTCCCGCCGAAGCTTCTTAGCGAAGGAGGATACTTTCACCACAAGGATCATTCGGTGAAACGATTATAGCACAAATTTCCTGTTAATTTCTGTAACAAATTTCTGCTTCTAATTGCTATAATGAATTGTATGAAACTAAAAAAACTCCTTGAAGTTGTTGGTGATGTTTTAACAAACCTAAAAAGGATGCTCAAATTGGCTTGGGAAATGGATAAAAAGGTAACGCTAGGGTACTACTTAACGGCAATTTTGGGTGCGATGGCTCCGTTGGCTGCAAGTATCACACTTAAATACCTGATTGATTCTCTCATCGCACCCGGTGTAACACCCTCAATACCTGTTATTGTCGTTATCATTCTTGCGGCAAGATACGCAGTAGTATTAGCAGAAAGTATCATCTTGTGGGGATTTAATAGAGTTTATTTTGATTACTTGTTCCGTTATAAAGTTCAAAATGAAATTAATAGAAGGTTTTACGATAAGCTCTCAAATTTAGACATAGCACATCTTGAAGATCCAAAAACGCAAAACCTTGTTTCTAAAGTGCGGGATACAATGACATGGCGTCCACCAGACTTTCTAAGAATGTTCTCTTACTTTTTTGGGAGCATTGCTGGTTATATGGCAGCATTTTTTATTTTACTTCCTTTTGGCTGGTGGATTCCTTTTGTTATTACTGTCGTAACTCTTCCAAGACTATATTTAAGGGCAAAGTACGGAACAATTCAGTGGTCTATTTATGGATCAGGCGCACCACAAGTTAGAAGGTTGTGGTATTTAACATGGCTTCTTTCAACTCCAGAGGCAATACGAGAAATGAGGATATTTCAGTCACACGAGGCACTTCTAACTAGACTCAAGGAAATACAAGAATATCTTTTTACTCTAAATAAAAAGCCACTTGATAACTATTTACGCCAACTGACTTTACCACCTATTCTTGAAATCGTTGTCCTTTTTGTTATTGCTTATTTACTGTTACCAAATGTGTTAGCTGGTATTGTAACAATTGGTAGTTTTACCCTTCTTATAAACATGATTGATCAATTAAATGGTAGCGTAGCTAACGCAGTTATTAACTTTGGGGAGATGTATGAACATAACTTATATGTTGACGACTACTTTAAAATTTTGGCCATACCAGCACTCATTAAAGAGATTGAAAATCCTGTTATTATAAAAAATGATGTACCACCAAGTCTTGAATTTAGAAATGTATCGTTTAAATATCCAGGTGGACCATTAGTGCTCAAAGATATTTCTTTTATAATAGATTCTGGAGAAAGTGTTGCATTGGTCGGTGCAAATGGAGCAGGTAAATCAACTATTATTAAGCTGATTTGTCGCTTCTATGATGTTGTAGACGGGGAGATTCTCATAAATGGTGTAAATATTAAAAACGTCCAATTAGCAAGTTGGTATAAATGTATGGGAACTTTATTTCAAGATTTTGTACATTATTATTTGACAGTAAAGGATAATATTCTTTTAGGTGATCCAAACAAACTCGATGAAAAGTTAATGAAAGAAGCCGCTCGAAAAGCTGGAGCCTGGGAGTTTATTGAAAAATTACCTAAAGGTTTTGATCAGAATCTGGGTAGAGAATATGAGGAAGGAGAAGAATTATCAATAGGGCAATGGCAAAAATTAGCAATTGCTAGAGCTTTTTATCAAACGCCACCACTTTTAATATTAGATGAACCAACTTCTGCAATTGACGCTGAATCTGAATACGAAATTTTTAATAATTTAGAAAAAGCTTATAAACACAAAACACTGATTCTTGTTTCCCACCGCTTTTCAACAGTAAGAAATGCAAACAAAATTTTAGTCATAGATAGTGGAAAAATTATTGAAAGAGGGACTCATAAAGAACTACTCAAATTAAATGGTAAATATGCCAGAATGTTTAATATCCAAGCAGAAGGCTATAAATAGTTAGTTTTCTGTAGTCTTGATTGCTCCTTCGGTGACGTGGTTTTAACTCCCAATTTACAGCTCAGTTTTATTATTCCTACTAATTCCTCGCTTATTATTAACCCGAAACTGTTTCACAGTTAGATAAGTGAGGTGATGAATTAATATGTTGCCTTTAGATGAAATAAAAAAGTATTACCCAAATTCTACAGAAGACGAACTGAAAGAGATACAAGAAGTTGTGTATTTATTGGCTTGTGCAGTCATGCAACAGTTTTATGGACATGATTGGATGGGAAGTTTTGAAAGTTCAGAACAAGAGGAAAAATAGCAACTTTAATCCTAGTTCGATTCACGTATGGGTTCTTGTTTTTAGGGTTAAATTTAGACAAAATTTAGCAACTTTCCGAAGCTAAAATTTGTAAGTTCGATCTTTTTCTATGGAGCTCCTGACGTACTGTTACACAGACTGACAGGATTTATCCAAGAATTTAGCTCCTCGCCTATTTTACCAGATTTTTTGTACGAACTACAGGCAGAATTAAGCTCAAAAACCTCAAAAGTAACAGAATAGGCTTCTTTTACCCCTAATTTACCTTCTTTTAACTATTGTTAAGTAAGCATTTTAGCTGTACAATTATGCATAATAGGAATTATCTAAAAGTAATACTTTTTTGACGACAAAAAATGGCAGAAGATAAAGTAAGACTACCGGAGCTTTTAACAATTGCACAAGTAGCAAAAATACTTAACGTTCATCCTACCACTTTGAGGAGATGGGACAAGAAAGGAAAGTTAAAAGCCATTCGAGTAGGCACGAGACGTGGTGTTGGCGAAAGACGCTATCACCGAGAGGACATTATTAAGTTAATAACAAAATGAGCAAGATAGAAAACGGAACTACAAGGCAATTACCAGATAAATCAGATAAAATGTTTGAACATTGCTATTTATCCCCATCATATGTTTTTACATCCACAGTTAACTGTCCAACGACGGTTCGTGATAGGTTAGTTTACTTATTCGATTTTGAAGGACTTTCTTGGTTAAAACCGCTGCAGACTTCGACATCTCGGGAATTATTACTCGGGCAATTAGATAAATTTGATTATTTCCTACCAGATGTTATCTTTAAAAAATCTCGATTTACGAACCCTCTTTCCAATCCTCCATCTTTTCAACCAGGAAGCGTAGCAAATGAAATAAGATCAAATCTATTATTAGGTGCTGTTGTGCAAAAGCAAATCAAATCGGGTGAATTATCTCCTCCTGATGGTTTTAATTCTTTATCGGTTCAAGTAGAAAAACCTTTAGGAATACTCGTTGATAAACAAAATAAATCTAAATATTCAGTTTTTTTATTTGAGAGCGGGTTTGATCTTGGTGAAATCCTTCAATACACAGATCCTCCAATGCAAGGAGCGGTAAACTATAATCCACAAGATTGGAAAACATATTGTGGCATTAAAGATGTTTTGGATAGAATCGCCCAAGGAGCATCAAAAGAAGGATTGGTTATGCAGGACTATGACATTCATCAGGTATTATATAGGGTGAATGAAGATACTAAATCTCTCAAATTAGTGCTAATAGACTCGGAACGTTTTAGAATAGGAAATAAGCAATAAATAAAAAGTTGCGTTTAATTTTATTCTATGCTATATTATAGGTCGTTATGATTACTGATTTAAAGAATTCTATTGTTTTCCTTCATGGGCTTTCTGGCTCTGGAAAAGGCGAGATCCAGAGAAAACTTGCCGAGCAGTATTCTTCCCATGGTTATGACACCGTTTACGTATCATCCGGAGCATTGTTTCGAGCAGCCCTTTCGAACCCTGTTATCGCAGAGCAAGTAAGAAGAGGATATTTCCTAGATACGCTTGGTGCCATTATGCCTGGCATTGAAAGCACATTTGAACATTTTGTGAAGAGATGGGTTGAATCGGATGGTAAAGCAGTTATGATTTTAGATGGGGTTATACGAAGAGGTGCTTTTATCAATAAAGACGGCGTAGCAATTTCCTCTCAAATTGAACAAATCTCGTTAGGAGTACATAATGTCATAAAAAAGCTTGTTTCAGAAAATAGAGCCCTTGTTAAGCATTTTCCAGAATATGACATCTCAAATAATAGAAGCGACGAAGAACTTATTGCTGGGGCAAAACAAATGATGAAGGAAGCAACACATATCGTTGCAGATGTTTTACCAGAGGATGCCGAGGCACAGATGAAAAGAAGGGCGGATAAAGAAATCTATTCCATAAGAGGACAGTTGCAAGACCGAGTTCTAGAACGACAGCTTGACGCAGACAAAATGCAAGAGATGGAAAGTTATATTTTTAGGCTTGAGGCTGTACTACATGGAGGAATTAAAAAAGAGGGCGATGGTTTGGCCTATGTCTCTCGTACAGAATGGAATGATTCTATGGATAAGGATTTATACCCACTAGCGGCATCTGAAGTTAGGCAAATTAGGGAAGATATTGCTCGTACTGTAGGTTTGGAAAATTCGGCGCCTTTGACTTCATCATTGGAGTCTATTGGTGTATTTACAGAGTTAAGGGATGACGATATATCGCCGATTGGCAGGAGAGCGCGTATTGATAATTACATAATAACGGAAGAAAAAGAAGGTAGACGTTTATTTGAAGCTGGATTTGCTACTCAAGCACTGAGTAAAGATTTAGGGTTTCAATTTACTCCTGATGGTTCATTTCGTTCAGAAACAAGAAATTGCATAGCTGTAACAAATGGCCAAAGTAAGGGTATTGGGCTTGTGCAATTTCAAACAAAATGTGAGTTTATGGCTGCTCGACTTTACGGAGAAACTGAGTCGCGAAGAGAAATAATATTTGGAGGAAAAGAAGGGCAAAGGATTAATAGAGAACAAGAAATTTAGTTATCAAAATAATTTAATGAAAATTAGCTTTGCTGCTTCAATAAGAGGCAAAAAGTTTTATAATAAAAATTATTCGGCAATTATTGATTATTTAACTAATGAAGGTCACTTGGTCTACCACACCTTATCGCTATCTGAAGAAAAACTTTTAGACCTAACCACTTCACAAAGAATAAAATATTTTCAAGATTTCTATAAATCTATAAATAAATCTGACTTGTTAATCGCAGAGTGTTCTTTTCCAAGCATAAATGTTGCTTATGAAATATCATTTGCTGTTCAGCAAGGGAAGTCAGTTCTTGTATTCCACCTGAAAAATAAGGATGGTGCTTTACTTGAATTGAGAGATCCTATTTTTGCCTCCGAAAGCATTTCAATCTATGAATATACAGAAAAAAACCTAATAGATACACTAAAATCTGCGCTAAAATATGTGCAGCCTCAATTAGATAAACGTTTCACAATTATTATATCTTCCAAAAT
>Ga0210005_1002150_pt1 | contig 11728 bp, 11 predicted proteins | sample CryGey02umfilter_3_FD_183961 | JGI IMG/M metagenome (GOLD analysis project Ga0210005, IMG submission 183961) | Groundwater microbial communities from aquifer in Utah, USA - Crystal Geyser 4/9/14 0.2 um filter (SPAdes) (version 3) | ecosystem: Environmental > Aquatic > Deep subsurface >... | reverse complement strand
GTGATAAAAACCCTCCTCGTCCTCAAAACTTTTAACTTTTAAGTTATCACTTTGAACTTTGAACTTGCCCCTTCCGGGGAATTTCTTCGAAATGGAACTTTGAACTTTCTTTATCCCGTATTCCGAAAGTGACATTCCTTTCCTGAGGCTAAATTCACGAAGTTGAATATTGTGCTGTTTACTCCCGGTAAAATATTGAAGCATTGCTCCATAGCTTTCCGGCAAAGAAAACCTAACGTCTACTTGCTGTCCGCTCAGTAAAATTACTCGGAGCAAGGCTTTTTCCCCTTTTTCCAAAACAGTCTTAATTTTCTTGTATTTAAGAAAATATTCCATAACCTCGTGAGGTTTTTTGGTACAAACAGAAATATCGATATCGCCGATGGTGGCTACCATTCGGCGCAAACTTCCCAGAGGATGAGCTTCAAGAACTTCTGGAGATCTTTTTAGGTAGTTAATAATGTCGGAAGCAAGCATGTCGGCGTAAGGCAAAAGCATTCTCTTTGTTTTCATCTCTCCCTTTTCCAAAGCTTTTATGCCTTCGATAATGTCCTCCTCGGATTTTTCACCAAAATTTTCCATAACCTTGATTTTCCCGGCCAGTGCTGCCTCTTTTAATTTCTTAACTGCCCCTTTATTGGATATTTTCAGTATTTTGGCTAAAGCGTAAGCAGTTTTAGGACCAACACCGGGAATGTCTAAGAAAACAAACATTGCCGGAGGCAAACCTTTTTTTATCCGATTAAAGTGCCTAACTTGTCCTGTTCGAAAAAGTTCATCAAGATATGAGGAGATATTCTTGCCTATTCCTGGAATCTGATCAAGTTTTCCATCATCCCAAAGATCTTTAAGCTCTGAGGTGGCGTGTTCAACAGAAACAGCTGCTTTTTGGTAGGCCATAATCTTAAATTTGCTTTCATTCTTAACTTCGTAGGCAGCAGAAATATCGGCAAGAATTTTGGCAATTTCCCGATTGGAAAAAGAATGGCTCAACCTTGAACCCATATTTTTATCATACATCCGATTGACGTTCCAGGCAAGGCTGTGATAAACTGAGCTGGATTTAATTTCTAACTAGGTAATTTTACAAACGGTAAGAAACGTGCGATTTGGAAATAAGATTACAGTCTGCTTGCGAGTCAATCTGAAGAAGATCTCGCAAGCAACTTTGAAGGAAAAAAGTTGGAAAGAAACCGTGGTTTCTTTCCATGAGGGGTCGTAGCTCAACTGGTTAGAGCATCCGCCTGTCACGCGGAAGGTTGCGAGTTCGAGACTCGTCGATCCCGCCTACGTCCCGCCAACCGGCGGGACTACGGCGGGCAAGCCCGCTTTAATCTATCTGCCTATCTGCCCAAACTTTTTAATGAAAGGGGGTGAGTAGTAGCAGGTTTTTTTAGGAAAAAAATCTAAAGTTTATGGCTCGAAAGAAAACAATTAACATTATAAAAAAAGTAAGGTCCGCCGAATCAGTTATCAGTATGATTTTGGGAATTTTAGTTGTTGTCGTGGTAGGTGTCCTTTTGTTTAGATACTTTAGAGGAGTAATCACCAAAACAAAAATAACTCAAGAAAGCGAAAAAGCGGCTGAGTCTGAGAAACTCGCTCAACAAAGCGAGGGAAAAGTCCCACTACCAACAAAATATACGGTCCAAAAAGGCGATAATCTTTGGAAAATCAGCACTAAATTTTACGGCGATGGATTTAATTGGGTTGATATCAGCAAAGAGAATCAAATAAAGAATCCCGATCTTCTCGAGGCTGGAAATGAGTTGGTAATTCCTGATGTTCCGGTGAGAAAACCAATCGCCACTGTCAAAGAAGGAGAACAAACAATAAGTGGCGATTCTTATACAGTTGTGAAGGGAGACACTCTCTGGAAAATTAGTGTCAGAGCCTACCAAGACGGCTACAAGTGGCCGGAAATCGCCAAGGCGAACAATCTGTCAAACCCTAGCCTAATTCACCCTGGCAACATGCTGACTATCCCACGCTAGAGTAAATTTTGTTTATCGAATCCATCCGGTTCCTCCGGAAATAGTTTTGTTGTAAAATGGGTGTCAACGAAGCGAAACGTAATAAATTTTAAAAAAATTTAAACGTTTCTGCAACGTTAATTTGCAAAACAAATTTTACGTTGCGGTGGTAGTTCAACGGTAGAACGTCTGCTTCCCAAGCAGAAGGCTGAGGGTTCAATTCCCTTCCATCGCTCATAAACTACGGTAGAATGCCCCGCCAAGGCGGGGAGGTCACGGGTCCAAATCCCGTCCACCGCTCAAAAATGAACATTACTTGGGAGGATCTTCTGTTAGAAACATTACCTTTTCGCGAGGAGATACTAGCTTGGTGCAAACTTCATCAAGAATTCAAAAGGGGCCTGAAGGTCTTAGCTTCTGAGAGGTTTCTTCATTTAGGAACAGTTGTTGTTTCCTATCCACCGGGAACAAACGATGAGGTTGTCGGGATGTATGCCTATGATTATAAAAATAACCCTCCACTATTTAAACAAGATTTTATCGTTGATGTTGGGCTAGCTCATAAAGAGTTTATTCTATACACCGGATTTTCTAAAGGCACCCAAAGTACCAAGTACGTTAAACATATAAATGACTTCTTTTCAAAATATGAAAAGAATGGAAACTACCAAGGTTCTCATCACTTAACGTTAGATTAACTGCCTGAGGATGCAGAAATAAGACGAAGAGCAAAAAGTATGATTGAGAGAGCCAAAGACTTGCCGGAAGACATAACGCATCCCCCGCAACAAATGATGGTGGACTACTTACAAAAGATTAAGGAAGCTAAAAAAGGCAAGTGGACAGAATTTCGTAAGTTAGATAAGGAGGAAAAATAACTTGTATGATTCTTGAGGCAACTACCCCAGTCCAAATATCACCTGGAGTACCTTGGTACTTAAAGGATTTACTTTTGCCTTTATTTGTTACCTTTTCTACATATCTTTGTACTCATTTTCTTTTTGTTCCAGTTGCAAAATGGCGGAAAATGAGAGAAGAAATGATTATAATTTCTGTCCAGTACGCAAATTACAAAGCCTATTCTTATACAACAAAAAATGGAAAAAGAAAGTTTGAAGATCGAGGATTACATAATATAGTAGAACAAGACTTGAGAAAATTGGCAGGCAAAGTATGCACACTACCCAACTATTTTTCATATAAGTTTTGGCGATTATTACATTTGCTTCCAAAGGAAGAACGTATTGAAAGCATAAGAGGAGATCTGATCGGTTGGGCAAATTCTTTAATCGAAAGCGACTTAAAATATGACGCTAACAGAGATGTGAGAATCGAAAGCCTTAAAAAGAATCTAAATCTACCTAATAACTACGAACAGATGAAACAAATTCAAGAACTCGAATGGGAAAATGCCAGGAAGAGATAAATTAGAGATTCTTAAAGATGATAATATTCAAATGATCTTTAAGCAAATTTAATTGTAGAATTAAATTAGGAGTTACCATATCTCGTAGGTTCGAGCGAAGTACGGTTACCAGTTCAATATAGTTCACAGTTACCCGTTTTATGTCTTAATGCTTAATTGGCCAATTAAATGCTAAGAGTTATCGCCTCAATCTTTCTTACCCTCTCGCCCATTTGTGCATATTTTATTATGTATTTAATATTCAAAGACTCTCTTGCCAAGAATGGATTTTGGGTTATTTTTATTCCCATGGTTTTGGCCCTTATAATAACCGCATTTTGTGTTATCCCTAAAAGAAACAATCCAAACTACCCAATTTATTACTTATTTCATCCTTCAAAAATATCTAAGATAATTATCCTAATATGGATAATATTAATGATTGGATTATTTTTCTTTGCGCAGTGTAAAGAGTATGGCTTTCCCATTGGAACAAGATGTTTCAAACAAATTTTTAATTATTGATGTCCCTCTATACCAAGAAGCAAGCTAGTCCTCAAAAAGTGAAATTGTGTTTTCGTAGAGAATGCTTTTGTCGCCGTAGATGACAATGCGGATGACGGGATAGGAATAGGGGTCGCCGGTTAGACCTTCCGGCAGTTTGTAGTTTTTATCCTCCCACCTCCACTCTTGAGATTCTCCGTCAAGTTTCTCGGAGTAAACTAAATTGACTTTAATTTGATCAAAATTTGGCAAGGCTCGCTTGAGGTAACCAAAAGCGATAGTTTCCGCTTCTACTTTACTCATCTTTGGCATAGTAGAGGCCCTGCCGCAGGAAATACCGTTCGCTTTAAGGTCGTCAATCTCGCTTTGTCGCAGATTGCGAATGTGTACCGCAGTTAAAGTATTTTTTCGGGAATCGGTTTGGTATTCGTAGACTTCGCATTGTCCGTTAATTAAATCTTTTTGTTCGTAAATATTTACCTGTCGTTCCCATTCCGGAACTTTGTCTATCCGCATTCCCCCGCCTTTATCAAGCGGAGAAGCTTTGCCGACCATGAAATACGGCTGCGGAAGACCGGTTCCCTTGGAAACGAGATCTAGATTTGGGTTTGCCATAAATGATCTTATGGTGTTAATGTCTTTTTGCAGGGGGCTCTCCGTCTTAGAAGTTTCGGTCTCGGTGCCGGAATTCGGCGAAAGTGTTTTATTGCTCTGTTTCCACCAAATTGCTCCTCCTAAAATAAGAACGGCCGATAGAATCAATAGCGGTTTTTTCATATACCTATTTTGTTAGCACCATTATACGACTTTTGTTGAGGAATAAGTCGTTTTTCTAAAGTGACAGTGTCTGTGTGGTCTTTCAAGATATCTAGTTGTAAAATATGTCTAGGAGTAATGAGTATGCGAAGCCAACACTTTATTGTTGAAGCGAAGAGCAGATTCGAGCTGGTTTCGCTCACCATTTCACCACAGTTTCGACTTTAACCCAAATTGAGATTTATATGACTGATCATTTAGAAAATAAATATCATTCCAAAGTCTTCTGTAAAGAATGTCAACAGTTAACTTGGCATAATATCTTAAATAGAACTGAAAAAAGATATAATGATGACGAATCTGGAATATGGGAAATTACAGATTTCTTTACTTTACAATGTCTAGGTTGCGAAAATGTATGTTTGCTAATTGTTTACATATTTAGCGAAGACATTAATCCTGTTAACGGTCAACCAGAAGAACAAATAAGCATTCATCCTTCTCCATATAAAAGCGATAGAAGTGAAATTGATAGAGTGTTCTATGTACCAAATCAGGTCAAATCCATATATTTAGAAACACTTAAAGCTTTTAATTCAGGAATGTTGATTCTAACTGCAATAGGAATTAGATCTATCCTTGAGGCCGTGTCAATTGACCAAGGTATAAAAGACAGGGGAATTGAAACAAAAATAAATAAAATGATTGAGAAGTAAATTATTACACCAAATAGTGCAAAGCTTCTGAACTTAATAAGAGAAATAGGCAATCTGAGTGCACACGAGATAAAAAAACATCACAAAGACGATTTATCACTATGCCTTGATATAGTTGAGGGTGTATTAAGAAGTTTGTATATCTATCCTAAAGAAGCTGAATTCACAAAAGATGTTATAGACGGAAAATGGATCCGCGCATGAAATCTAGAAACCTAGCTTCTTATATTTTTTGTCATCAGACATCTGGAACAAAGTATATCAATACGGAGTAAAACTCTTTATCTTTAAGTATCGTTTTGAAGCTAAAAACTAATATCCAACTATAGTTTAATATACTTTGATTTATTTAAGCAATCTTGACAGGGATGTTATATAATGTATATGGTCGCGGTGCAAAAACCGCGCCCATCGAAAAAGGGCCTATCTGAAAAAGTGAAGGCCTTTTTTCGATTCATCGGGGAAAAACTTCAATCCATAACCCAATAGTCTTCCCGAAGAGCTTTTATACAATTTTGGTAAAGTAACTTCATGGAATCTCCAGTATTCTTCTTTTCCTTTATTGTATTCAAAAATATGGTATACAGGATAGCAATATAAATCCGCCAGTTGTATTCCAACAGTCTTTTCAGAAGTCGCAAACAATAATCTCTCAATAATGTTAGGGCATTTTTGCCAAAATCCATGGTCTTCCCATCTTAGTAAACTGTGAATATGATCAAGTTCTTCGCCTATAAAACTTTTTTCCACCTGTCCTTCTCTGGGATCAATAATACAAATTCCTAGTGACTCGTTTTCTTTTAAGAACATTTGAAATCGCTCTGCCAGGAAGATATAAGCAACTTCATAGGGATTTTGAGAGGGATATAATTTCCAATAACCAGTTTTATGGATCACAACAGAGTATAAAACCACAGGGATATCTTTTAACAAATTCGTAATATCCTTCTCGAGTTCGTCATATTTTTCTCTATCTTTTAGTTTAATTGGAGATTTTTCTAGTAAATTGGGATTTGCATATCTCAAAAAATTGGATTTTATCTCTATATCGGGATTTTGATAATACTTTTGTTTAATACTTCGGAATCTTTCTTCTATTTGTATCTTGTCCATATCTTCAACTATGCAACCCGTCAAAACTAGGAATTTTTTACCACCTTGTGGTAATGATATGGTGTCGCCAGATTCGTCGATATACATTATATGCATAATGATTATTATAATTCAGGGGGGCAAATAAACAATGTCCTCTTAATACTAAAAAGTGTCTCCAATAAATTTAGTATTATTAAAGTATGAAGATTGGGTTAGTTTGCCCCTATCCCCTTGATATTCCTGGAGGTGTAAGGGAACATGTTCTGGGACTTTACGGGGAGTTTAAAAAACGCGGCCATAAAGTCAAAATCATTTTTCCGGGAGGACTTAGAAAGAAAAGTAAGAAGAAAGATATTATTTTTTTAGGCATTTATTTAAAAATTCCTTCAAATAAGGATCAAGCCACCATTACTTTTTGCAGTAATTTTGCTCAAAAAATCCAAAAGATGCTCGAGAAAGAAAAATTCGATATTATTCACTTTCATGAGTTTTATACCCCCTTTTCCAGTTTGCAAATTCTGCAACACTCAACAAGTATAAACATCGCTACATTTCATGCATGTTCAGAAGCAAGCCCCTTGGCGAAAACTGCCAAGTCCATAAGTCGGACTTACCTTAAAAAAACGGCTCAAAAAATCCACGGGGCAATCGCAGTTTCAACAGTCGCCCGAAAATATGCCATTTTTCCCAACAAAAGAAAAATTATTATTATTCCAAATGGTGTGGATCTAACCAGATTTAATACCCGCGTTTCTCCTTTGCGAAAATTTGCCGACAAAAAAATTAATATCTTATTTGTGGGTCGATTAACCAAAAGAAAGGGGTTAATTTATCTTTTAAAAGCTTTTAAGGTCTTGAAGAAAAAATATCCTAATATCCGTTTGATTGTTGTTGGTGACGGAGACCAAAAAAGAAAAGCAAAGGAATTTGTAAGACTTCACAGGGTTAAGGACGTTTTCTTTGCAGGGGCTGTTTCTGACAAACTTTTACCTTTTTACTATGCCAGTGCCGATATTTTCTGTTCGCCGGCAACAGAAGCAGAAAGTTTTGGTATTGTTCTTCTTGAAGCCATGGCCACCGGTTTGCCGGTAGTGGCTTTTGCCAACACTGGTTATAAACAGGTTTTAAAAGGTTTTGGCGAGAGAGGACTTGTTCCATCCAAAAATGTAAAATCCCTGGCCGGAAAAATTGAAAGCTTAATAGAAGGCAAGGAGTTAAGAAAAGACTTGGCAGCCTGGGGTCAAAAAGAAGTAAAAAAATATTCTTGGAAAAAAGTTTCTTCCCGTGTTTTAGCCTTTTACAAAATAACTCAAAACAATTACTTTAAACATAAAATTTGATAAAATATAGTAATAAACAGCCGGCAAGAAACGTGAGATGGTAGAATAGATTATTAAATTAATTTTCGGGTAAGATTTGAAGAAGATCCCGAAAATTACAAATTTGGAAAAGAGTTGGAGAAAAACCTATGGTTTTTCTCCATGATGCCGTCTTAGCTCAGTGGTAGAGCAATCGTTTCGTAAACGATAGGCCCTGGGTCCAAATCCCAGAGACGGCTCCATGATCAAAAGCACAAAAAAATATTTATCTTTGAGTGTTTTTTATTTTGTTCTAACCATTGGTCTTCTGGTTCTAATCTTTAAATTTGGCATAACAGGGGCAGTCGTAATTTCCTCTTTTCTTCAAAAGAAAAATCCGGTCGTAAACACTCCGGATTTGTACGAAACCATTATTCAGTCTCCTGAACTTTTCCCCGTTCCTGAAGCAACCAACTCTTCCTCTTTGGCCATTTCAGGTTATTCCTTACCCAACCAAAAAGTTGATATTTACCTTAATGACCTTAATATCAAATCTTTTGATGTTGATTCTGAGGGAAAATTTGCCGGTTTTGTTTCTCTTTCTCTTGGTTCGAGTAAAATTTACGCTATTACCGTTAACTCCAAAAATATCCAAAGTTCTCCTTCCAAATCTTGGACAGTTTTTTACAATAACTCGCCGCCTTATCTGGAAATACTGGAGCCGGCAAACAATACCACCATCGAAGGAAAACAAAATACTGTAACCATAAAAGGTAAAATTTCTCCTCCCTCAAGAGCTTTTGTCAATGATCACCAAATGATTATCGAAAATGAAGGAATTTTTAACTACACCGCTACTCTTCAAACCGGGGAAAATAAATTCAAAATCGTTTGCCTCGACCCAGCCGAAAACAAGACCGAGCTTGAGTGGCTGATAAATTATCAACAATAAACTTCGCCAGTAAAATCGCAAGCCAGCAAAGTACCCAAGGGTAAAACAAACAGTTTATTGCCAATGCACTAATACTTAAGACTGTTAAGCTGGCAAAAAGAACGAGAGAACTCCAATTTTTTCGAGAAAACAAAAAACTTAAATAAAGGCTCTTTGACCAAAAATAAAAAAAACTTAGCAAACCAAAAACTCCTGTCGTAGCCAATACAAAAAGAAAACTATTATCAGTGCCTGCTCCCGCATTGGTAGATTGCCAGTCTTGAGGAGGAATAAATCCATAATCCCTTTGAGCATATCGATAGGCGTTATAGCCCACCCCAAAAAGGAAATGATCATTAATAACTCTCAAAGATTGTTTGTAAGTATCGGACCTGGCGGTAAACGAGCTTTTACGGAATAAGTTTACTCCCTCTCCTCCAGGTTTAGGTAAGAAAAAAATGATAATCAAAAGGATTAAACCGGTAACAAGATAGAGTCGTTTCTCTTTTTTAAGCAAAGACATTGAGCCCAAACCAACAAAAAGTGAAAAATAAGCAAGACGGGAAAAAGTAAGCCCAATGGCAAGAAGTAATATAAATCCTGTTAGACCAAAAAGGAAGTTTTTTGCTTTGTTGCTCTTACTAAACTCAACAACCCAGATGATAAATGCCAAAACCATAAGTAAGCCGGTAAAGCCCGGGTCAAGAAAGGTCCCGATTGCCCGGAAGTAGTGTTTATCCCAACCCGAATTAAACAAAAATCGTGTGTCCGGCAAAATCATATACTGAAGGAGGGAAAGAAAGGCAATTACAACCCCTTCTCCTACTAAATATTCAAAGATTGGCAAATTTTCTTTGGATAAAATTTCTACTGCCGCCCAGAAAAAGGCAATAAAATTCAGTAAACGCAAAAGATAAAAAGAGGCTCCCAAAAGCTCTACTGGCTTTAACCTCCATACTTGGAACACAAGAGAAAGACCGGCGATCAATCCAAAGAAAGCCAACTCACAAAAAAGAGGCGGAGATTTGAATTTCTCTTTTTGAATAATTTTTTTCAAAAACCAAAAGAAAACAAAGGAAAATACGGATAAGTCTATTGCTTGGACTTTTAACCCGGCAATAAAATTTGTCAAATCAAGTCTTAAAAGTTGGCCAAAAGGAAAAACAATTAAAATCAAAAAGAAAAGGGATTTTTGAACCCTGTTCATTTTAAATTTCCTCGAGAAATATATAATTCTACTCTGGTTTTTCGATTATTATAAATCAATTTTCCAAGAGGAATATTTTTTGGGAGATTTTTGTTTTGAACAAGAATATAGCTCACCGGCAAATTTGGCCCGGCGTAAGATGAATGAACAAAAGGAAAATCAACATAAAAAAGATTATGCGAACCATAAATCAAAACCGGGTCGTTTTTCGCCATCTTTTTTATTTCTTCATCCTGATCAAAAAAATCTCCGTTTTGAAAATTTAAATTTCGGACTAAAAACTCCTCCCACGACTGACCTCCTGCAATTACCGGAATATATTTTTTATTCGCTAGGGCACGGTAGCCGATATTTATCACCGCAATCAAAATTCCGAAAATGTATATCGCTTTTTGAAAAAACTTCCCTCCGCTTGATACAATGCCAACAATTAATAAACTAAGAGCGGGGAGATAAGGTAAAACAAACCGAGAACCACCAGTTCTTGGAGTGAAGTACCAAAAGAGAGCCGTCAAAAAAACATACCCTAAAAGTACCCGCAGTTCGTCCTTTAACCTTCCTTTAATTGCCATTAAAATCACTATTGGTAAAAAAATCAAAAAAACCGGCGAAATGAAGTCTTGAGGATGATAAAGCAATCCCCAAAAATCTCTGAAAACCCTGATCAAGTCGAAGGTTACAATTTTGTGACTTTGATCTAAAATCCCGCTGAAAATAGGGAAAATAGGGTTTCCTGTGTAAATAAAAGAAAAAACAAACCAAGGAAGGGGAATAATAATGGTAGCAAGCAGAAAGAAGCAAACAGGAAGGATTTTTTTCGACTTAATAAAGATTAAAATCAAAAATATTGGCAAAGAAGCGAGGGCAAGAAGTTTGGTGGAAATCGCGAGTCCCAGCATTACCGCCGATTCAATCAAAAACACCTTGGCTTCTTTTTTTGTTTGGTCACTCCCCCACCATCTTAAAAATAAATCTAACGCGAGAATTTCAAAAAAAGTTCTTGCCAAATCTACGTAAGCTGTAATTGATTGCCAGCCAACAATGAGTGTCGTGTAAAAAATTAAAACCGTCAAAATCGACTCACGTTGTTTAAGATACCTCCTTGCCAAATTATAAAGAGCGATTGCCGAAAAAATGCCAAAAGAAAAATGAATCAATTTTGCTAAAGTTCCCCCTGAAGAAAAAACGAGCGAAACTAAATATAACATTCCCGACAGCTTCGGCATGGCGCTGTAATAGAACAAGCTTCCGGGGATAAAGAAAATTCTTTCCTGCTGAAGATAAATTTTAGGAATGGTCAGGTGATACCATAAAGCATCAAACCCCAACTCCGGCCCCAAAGCACCGATTAAATTTACTATCACTTGAGCAAAAAGCAGTCCCAAAAGAACAAGACAAATTCTCTCTTTTTTTACTTCTTGCCAAAAGCTGTATATTTTTTCCCAAGGCCTTTTTTTGGCGGCCAAAAAGAGGATTATCATTAAAAATCCTATTCCCAAGTAACTTAGGCTTCTTAGGTTACCTATTAAACCTACCGCAAAGACTAAGTAGCTAAATATACCGATTAAAATCGCCAGCTCGACCATTTAGAAAGACCTCTTTGAAAAAGAAAATAAAGATACGAGATAAAAATAAGGATTGTCCAAACAAGAAAAAGAATTTTCCAAAAACTTTCGCTTCTTTTCTTCTTTTTGCCTAAGTCCACTCGGGCTACTCCATTTCTTGCCCACAAAAGGTAAAGTTTTCCTCTTACTAAAAATGAATGTAAACTCATCAAAACAGCAAAAACAAATCCTTGAGTCCCATCTAGAAATCCTAAACGAAAAAAATAATTTTGGATAAA
>Ga0210005_1002149_pt1 | contig 11728 bp, 12 predicted proteins | sample CryGey02umfilter_3_FD_183961 | JGI IMG/M metagenome (GOLD analysis project Ga0210005, IMG submission 183961) | Groundwater microbial communities from aquifer in Utah, USA - Crystal Geyser 4/9/14 0.2 um filter (SPAdes) (version 3) | ecosystem: Environmental > Aquatic > Deep subsurface >... | reverse complement strand
TCTTCTCAGTTGCATTTAAAAGTCCAAGCTTATAACCACACTCCCCGGAAGTGTCTTGGTTATCGAACTCCTGCTGAGGTCTTCTTGAACCAAGTGTTGCACTTCGAATGTGAATCCACATCCCCGCGTTCGCGAGGATGACAAAAAACAAAATTATACAAAAGAAGCTAAAGTACCAAACACTAAGTACCAGGTACCATTCTACCATCGTACTAACACTTCTCCAACACACTCACCGTAACATACGTTCCAGTTCCTGCATGAGAATGAATGACGCCTCGTTTTGCGTTTTTTACTTGAAGTTTGGCGTCGGCAAAATGTTTTTCAATTTTTTCTGTTAATTGCCAGTAAGCAAAGGTTGCTTGCATTAAACCTGTTGCACCAACGGGATGTCCGCACGCAATAAGGCCGCCAGACGGATTCACTGGGCATTCGGATTCGTATTCAAACTTCATTCCGTAATCTATGCCTGGCATGTGGGCTTTTCCTGAAGTGGCAAAGTTTCCGCCTTCACCGTATTTGCACAATCCCATATCTTCGTACGTTTGAATTTCAGATGAGGTGTAGGCATCGTGAAGCTCGACAAAATCTACTTCTTTTAGCGGATCTGTAATGCCTGCCATCTTGTAAGCTTGAATTGATGCGCATCTGCCAGCTCTGAAAGAGTGAATGCCAGGGTAATCTAAATTTTTGTAATCAGCTTCAGTTTCGTTTGGAAGCAGTGGAACTTTTTTGTGAGGCCGATCGGACATACGCATGGCGTCTGTGCCACGGCCGATGCCGGTGATCTTTGCTTTTGGCAAAGTTTTTCCTGCGGCAGCTTCTAATTTTTTTACGCCCTCTTCGCTTGCAAGCACTACCGCTGCAGCGCCGTCGCTCATGGTGCAAATATCAAGTCGTGTTAATGGCCAAGCCACCATTGGTGCATTGCGCACATCTTGAATGCTGAGCTTCATTTGCTTTTGCGCGTAAGGATTATGAAAAGCATTGTTGTGATTTTTTACCGAAACCGCTGCAAGTTGCTCTACAGTTGTTCCAAATTCTTGCATGTGACGTGTTACCATCATGGCGTAGTAGCCTGAGTAAAATCCGCCGACGGGAAAATCGAAACTTACATCGGAAGCAAGTGCGATGAATTCATTTCCCTTCCAAGTGTTTACATGGCTCATGGTTTCGAAACCAAAAATGAGGCATGTATCCATATGGCCCGATGCAATATTTTTCCAGCCTTCCTGGAAAGACAGACCACCCGTGGCTCCGCCGCCTTCAACGCGGTGCGAAGGTTTTGGACAGAGGCCCAAAAAATCTTGGCACATTACGCCTGCCATCAGCTGACGCGTGAAGTGATCAGAAAAATAAGAAGCAACTGAGCCATCCACAATTTCCAAAAACTTTGGATAATCGATGCCCATATCGTTGATGGCATATTTCACCGCTTCATCTACGATGGCTTGAAAGGTTTTATCAGGCCTTGCTTTTTTAAACTTCGATACACCAGCGGCAACTACATAAACGTCTCTCATGGTTCCTCCTTATTTGGTACGATAGTGCGATAGTATTTAGTACTTGGCGGTTTGTTCTTTTTGTCATCCTCTGGCTAGACCAGGCCTGCCTGCCGGACAGGCAGGGGATCCACAATTCTTTTTTACAATGTCATGAATAACGATAAATTGTTTAAATATCTGGATCCCCGCGTTCGCGAGGATGACAAAACTAAAAAATGAGAATGAAAAATAAAGTTAAAAAATCTTTACCGAATCATTTTACATTTTTCTCAACCCAATTGGTGATGTCATCAATGGGTGTTCCTGGAGTAAAAATTTCTGAAACTCCAAGGGCTTTTAATTGTTCGATGTCATCTTGTGGAATAATGCCACCGCCGAAAATTTTGATGTCGTCAGATTTTTCGGCTTTGAGCAAATCCATCACGGCTTTAAACAAATACATGTGCGCGCCAGATAAAATAGAGATGCCAATGGCGTGCACATCTTCTTGAATGGCAGCTGCAACAATTTGTTCGGGAGTTTGGTGTAAGCCAGTGTAGATGACTTCGTAACCTGCATCACGAAGTGCGCGAGCTATAATTTTTGCACCGCGGTCGTGGCCGTCTAGGCCTGGTTTTGCGACGAGTATTCTAATTTTTTTCATAGTTTCATTTCTTAAAAAATTCCGGGATCGTTGTATTCGCCAAACACACTTTTCATGGTGCTCATCATTTCTTCTTCGGTGCAGTAAGCAAGAGCGCAGTCGACAAGTGCTGGCATTACATTTTGATTATTGATGGATGCATTTTTTAAAGCTTGAAGTGTATTTTCCACTTCAGCTTGATTTCGTTTTGCTTTCATGGCTGCAATTCTGGCAACTTGTTTTTCTCTAACACTTTCGTCGATCCGCAAAATATCTGGTTCTCCTTCATCTTCGCTGATGAAGTCATTGACACCGACAATAATTTTTTCTTTTTTTTCAATTTGTCTTTGATACGTAAAGCTTGCGTCAGCAATTTCCTTTTGTGGATAACCAATATCAATCGCTTTCAACATGCCACCCATATCTTCAATTTTGTTGATGATGGCCATTGCTTCTTCTTCCATTTCGTCTGTGAGTTTTTCAACGAAATAGGAACCTGCAAGTGGATCGATGGTATTTGTTACACCAGATTCGTGTGCAATAATTTGCTGCGTGCGCAATGCAATGCGCGCTGAAAATTCTGTTGGCAACGCTAAGGTTTCATCAAGTGCATTTGTGTGCAGCGATTGTGTTCCGCCTAAAACTGCAGAAAGTGCTTGAAGCGTTGTGCGTGTAATATTGTTGTATGGTTGTTGCGCTGTAAGTGAGCAGCCCGCAGTTTGAGTGTGGAAGCGCATCATAAGTGAGGTCTCTTTTTTGGCGCCGTATTTTTCTTTCATCACTCTAGCCCAAATTCTTCTGGCAGCTCTGTATTTGCAAATCTCTTCGAAGAAGTCGCTGTGAGCATTGAAGAAAAATGAAAAACGTCTTGCAACTGTGTCAACATCTAAGCCGCGTTCTTTGCAGGCTTGCACATAGGTAAAACCATTTGACAACGTGAAGGCAAGTTCTTGCACTGCGGTAGAACCCGCTTCGCGAATATGATACCCTGAAATGGAAATGGGATGAAAACGTGGAACTTCTTGTGCGCAAAATTCGATCATATCTACCACAACGCGCATTGATGGGTTAGGAGGAAACGCCCACGAATGTTGCGCAATAAATTCTTTGAGGCAATCGGTTTGAACTGTTCCGCCGATTTTATCCCAAGCAACACCCTGCTTTTTGGCAAGCGCTAAGTACATGGCCAGCAAAACTGCAGCTGGTCCGTTGATGGTCATGGATGTTGTAACCTGATCGAGTGGAATGCCATCGAATAAGGTTTCCATGTCTGCCAAGCTATCGATAGCAACACCACACAAACCTACCTCACCGTGAGAGCGCTTGGAGTCTGAATCGTAGCCCATCAGGGTTGGGAAATCGAAAGCAACTGATAAACCATTTTGTCCATGTTCGAGAAGATAGCGGTATCTTTTGTTTGTTTCTTCGGCAGTTCCAAAACCAGAAAAAAGCCGCATGGTCCACAAACGACCGCGATGCATAGTGGGATAAATTCCACGCGTGTAGGGAAATTCTCCTGGCAAGCCCAAATCTTTTTCTTCATCAAGATGTTCGATGTCAGCTTGAGTATAAAGACGTTTGATGGGCTTGGAAGAAAGCGTTGTGAACTCTGCATGGCGTTCAGCATGTTTCTTTATGGTAGGTTCAACAAGTTCCTCTTTCCACTTTTTTATTTTGTCTTTTGAAATCATATTTTGTTCTCAGATTTTCACGATTCTTTGTCATCACGAGGAGCATAGCGACGTGGTGATCTCATCGGTCAATTGTCAGAGGAGATCCTTCGTTACACTCAGGATGACAAACAAAGCACTTAGTACTAAGTACCAAGCACCATCGCACTATTGAACTATTAAACCAACTCTTTAAACACCGCGCGTGAAATGACTATGCGTTGGATTTCACTGGTGCCTTCGTAAATTTCGGTAATTTTTGCGTCACGGAAATATCGTTCAACGGGATATTCCCTGCTGTAGCCGTAGCCGCCCAATACCTGAATGGCATCGCGAGTAATATCGTTTGCAGCTTCGGATGAAAATAATTTTGCCATCGCTGCTTCTTTTCCAACATTTTTTCCTTCGCTTTTCAACCATGCTGCGCGGTGAATTAAAAGTCTTGCAGCATCTAGCTTTGTGGCCATGTCTGCAATTTTCCATTGGATGGCTTGAAAATCGGCAATCACTTTTCCGAAGGCTTCTCGTTCTTTTGCATATTTTGTTGCAGCTTCAAATGCAGCTCTGCCAATACCTAGAGCCTGAGCTCCAATGCCAATTCTGCCACCATCCAATGTGGCCATGGCAATTTTAAATCCGTCACCTTCAGCGCCCAAGAGATTTTCTGCAGGCACTTCACAGTTTTTGAAATTGAGTTCAGAAGTTGAGCTGGCTCGAATGCCTAATTTTTTTTCAATTTTTCCAATCTGAAAACCAGGGTAATTTTTTTCAACAATAAAGGCTGAAATGCCTTTGTGTTTATCGGTGCTTGTTCGTGCAAATACAATAATTGCATCTGCATTTGGTCCGTTGGTAATCCAATTTTTGGTTCCATTTAAAAAATACTTGTCGCCTTTTTTTTCTGCTTGGCAGCGAAGTGCGCCTGCATCTGAACCAGAGCCTGGTTCAGAAAGTGAATAGGCACCAAGTTTATTTCCACTCGCCCAATCTGGGATATACTTTTTCTTTTGGGCATCATTTGCAAAGTGCATAAGACATGTGAGGTAAAGCGAATTGTTTACGGACATGGTAACAGCTGTGGATGCGCAAGCTGCTGCAATTTCTTCCAGCACAATCACATAATCTAATGTAGACATGCCTCCGCCGCCAAGTTCGTGAGGAACCATCATGCCCATAATTCCCATCTCTGCCATTTTTTTAATGTTCTCTGTTGGGAATGTGCTGCTTTCATCTAGCTTTGCGGCATGTGGGGCAATTTCGCGTTTTGCAAAATCGCGCATGGTTTGTTGCAAGAGTAATTGTTCTTCGTTTAATTGAAAATCCATTTCATCCTCATCTAAAAAGTAAATTATTTTCCCGTAAAGTTTGCTTCTCGTTTTTCGATAAAAGCAGTGAGCCCTTCAAGGTGATCTTCGTCTTTAAAAAGTTGGGCAAAATGTTCGCATTCATTTTCTAAAGCTTTTTGCAATGGAAGCGATTGGCCTTCGTGTAAAACTTTTTTTGCCAGACTTACTGCAAGTGGGCCGTTGGTATTGATAGTGTTTGCAACTTTGAGTGCTTCTTCCAGAAGTTGATCTTGAGGAAATATTTTATTTATAATGCCAACAGCAAGAGCACATTCAGCTTTTAATTGAGCTGCACTGAAAATGAGTTCTTTTGCTTTGGCTATTCCCACAAGTTGTGTAAGCCGCTGAGTGCCGCCAAATCCGGGATAGAGGCCAAGCTTTGTTTCTGGCAATCCGAAGACGGCGTTATCGGAAGCATAAATAAAATCGCAAGCAAGCGCTAATTCGCAGCCGCCACCCAAGGCAAAACCATTCACTGCTGCAATGACGGGGTGCGAACATGCTGCAACGGCGTTCATGGCTTTGTGGCCAAGCTTTGCAAAGGCCATGGCTTGTTCTGGTTTCATGGTGCTCATGGCTTTGATGTCTGCGCCTGCAACAAAGGCTTTGTTTCCGGCGCCGGTGAGAATAATGCTGCGAATATTTTTGTTTTCGTTCAAAGCAAGAAAACAATCAGCCAAATTGTTTAACACTTCTTCGTTCAAAGCATTGAGTTGTTCGGGACGATTTACGGTAACGGTACAGGTTTGCGTCTGTTCTGAAAGTTGTAGATATTTATAGTTCATATTTATAAAATCCTTCACCCGATTTTCGCCCTAACTTTCCTTTTTTCACCAAACGTTGTAACAGCGCTGGTGGGCGGTATCGCTGGTTTTGCAGGCCGTCTGCCATTACGTTCATGATGGAAGCGCAGGTATCGAGCCCAATGAAATCGGCAAGGGCTAGTGGGCCCATGGGAAAATTGCAGCATGTGACCATGCCTTTATCGATGTCTTCTTTTTCGCTTACACCTTCTTCTAATGCCAAGATAGCTTCTAAAATCATGGGCATGAGAATTCGGTTGGCCACAAAACCCGCTCTGTCTTTTGAACGGATGAGTGTTTTTTCTAAAATGTTTACGAGATCATAAACGCAGTTTTCAGTTTCTTTGCTTGTTTCATCGGCACTTATTACTTCAACGCCAGGCATAATGGGAACAGGATTCATAAAGTGCATGCCAATCACTTTGTCTTTTCTGTTTGTCGCAGCTGCAATTTTTGTAATGGAAATAGAGGAAGTGTTTGTAGCTAAGATAATGTTCTCTTGTGTAATTCGATCGAGTGCAGAAAAAATGCGCGATTTTAATTCTAGGTTTTCGGTTACGGCTTCCACTACAAAATCAACATGGCTAAGATCATCAAGGGAAGTTGTGGTGGCTATGAGGTTTAAAGCTTGGCGTGCAGTTTCTTGAGTAATTTTCTTTTTTTCAGCAAGTTTAGTGAGTGATTTTTCAATACCGGTTAAGGCTTTTTTACATTGTTCTTCACTTATATCTTGAAGTGTAATTTCAAAACCTTTCATGGCAAATACTTGCGCAATACCAGCCCCCATCTGCCCTGCCCCAACCACACCAATTTTTTTTATTTTATTCATTTTTATACCATTTCAAGAATCATCGCCGTTGCTTCTCCGCCGCCGTTGCAAAGGGCAACGAGTCCACGTTTCAACTTTTTTCGTTTCAGCGCATGCACAAGTGTGGTTACTAATCTTGCGCCAGTACATCCAAGAGGATGACCGAGTGCTACGGCGCCGCCATGAATGTTTACGGTTTCAGGATTTAGTTTTAATTCTTTAATTGCGGTTATGGTAACACAAGCAAAGGCTTCGTTGATTTCGAAAAGATCGATGTCCGCAATGCTTAAGTTTGCTTTTTTCAACACAGCATTCACTGCACTCACAGGCGCTGTTGTATACCAGGCTGGATCTTGCGAGGCGGTAGCACTTGCAACAATGCGAGCTATTGGAATGAGTTTGTGTTCGGCGATTGCTTTTTCTGAAGCCAGTAGTGTTACAGCTGCACCGTCACTTAAAGATGAGGCATTTGCTGCAGTGATTGTTCCATCTCGTTTGAACACTGGTGTGAGTGAAGAAACTTTTTCAGGTTTTATTTTGAAAGGTTCTTCATCATCTTTAAAAACTGTTGATTCTCGTTTGCTTTTTATGGTGATAGGAACAATCTCATCGGCAAAGAAACCTTGTTCTATCGCACTTTGCGCTCGCTTGTAACTTTCGAGAGCAAAAGTATCTGAAGCCTCGCGCGTGATAGAAAATTTTTCGGCACACTTTTCTGCCAACTGACCCATGTGCTCATTTGAATAAGGGTCCCAAAGACCGTCGTGTATCATCTCATCAACAAGCTCAGTATTTCCAAGTTGAATTCCAAATCTTGCTTTGTGCAAAAGGTATGGAGCGTTGCTCATGGATTCCATTCCACCAGCTACGATAAGTTGGCTTTCGCCAAGACGAATACTCTGATCTGCTAACATGATGGCAACTAATGCCGAGCTGCACACTTTGTTCACCGTGAGTGCTGCAACGTGCGGCGGAATGTTAGCTGCCAGCATTGCTTGTCTGGCCGGGGCTTGGCCAATGCCCGCTTGTAAAACACAACCTAAAATAACTTGATCTATTGTTTCTGGCGCAACGCCTGCTGATTTGAGGCACGCTTCAAAAACAGTGGCGGTAAACTGAGGAGCTGTGAGCGAGCTGAGTGCTTTTCCAAAACTTCCTATGGGCGAACGTTTTGCGGCTACAAGATATGTAGTTTCCATATTGCCTCCTAAACCATAAAAACGCTGCCCTTATGGCGCAAAGGAGTGTTCTTGTAAAGTGAAGAGTACGGTACTAAAGAGGCGAATTTGCCAAGAATTTTAAACTTCTTCTGCAGTGTAAGGATGTTTTTCAGCTAGTTCTTCTAGAGCGATGCGAAGAGGTTTTGAGATTTTTTTGGGCGGGACAATTTTGATGATAATGTATTCGTCTCCACGATCAGTTTTTCCTAACACAGGTGCACCTTTTCCCTTGAGGCGAAACTTTTGGCCGCTGGCAGTTCCTTCTGGGATCTTCATTTGCGCCTGGCCGCTTATGGTGGGCACCGTGATGCTTCCGCCTAACAAAGCTTGGTAAATGGTGACTGGCATTTCGCAGTAGATGTCTGCACCTTCTCTCCAAAATTGTGGATGTGATGCCACTTGAATGGTGAGAAAGAGATCTCCATCTTTTCCGCCGTGCTGACCAGATTGTCCTTTTCCTGCAACGCGAACCTTTGATCCGTTGTTTACACCGGCAGGAATTTTTACGGTGATGTTTTCAACTTTTCCATTTCGCTTGATGGAAATTTTTCTAGTACTGCCTTCAACGGCTTCGAAAAAACTAATTTCAAGCTGAACATTGGTATCGTCGCCCTTAACTGCTTGTGCATGTTGAGTTTGCGAGCGGTAGCGTTGTTGGCCGCGTTTAACTCCACCCATGTTGAACAGTTCTTCGAAGATATCGCCGAAGTCTCCAAATTCCACGTTTGTAGCGCCGCCCGCACCACCATATCCGCCGAAGCCCCCAAAACCTCCACCAGGAGCGCCTTGAAAGCCGCCACCATAGCCACCTTGCGAGAAGAGGTCGTATTGTTTTCTTTTTTCGGGATCGGAGAGAAGATTGTAGGCTTCTGAAATATCTTTGAATTTTTCTTCAGCTTTGCTTTCGCCTTTGTTGACATCGGGGTGATGTTGTTTCGCTAAGCGACGGTAGGCATTTTTGATTTCAGCCTGAGTAGCACTTTTGGGAACACCTAAGATTTGATAGTAATCTTTCATGGAGTGTAGTTTGAAGTTGGTAGTTACTCGTTTTTAGTTTTAAATTCTTACTCTTTGTCATCCTGAGAGAAACGCCCGCCTGCCGGACGGGCAGGAAGGATCTCCTCTGACAATTGACCGAGGAGATCACCTTGCCTGACCGGCAGGCAGGCCACGTCGTTACACTCCTCATGATGACACCTTAAGCTAATTTAATAAAGCCCAGCTGAAAGATTACTTGCTCCGTCGGCTTTGTTGCTCAACAATTTTTCTTTGTCGTAGATGGCGGTTGCTCTGTCGAAGCTGGCATTTTCAAAACGGCCAGTGTCCATCCTGATGGCATCACATGGGCAGGCTTCTACACATAAATTGCAAACTACGCAGCGAAGTTCGTTGATGTTGAAAATTTTGGGGCGTTTTTCAATCACATTGTCGCCAACATCTTCGGCAACAATTTCAATGCAACGAGCTGGGCAAATGGTGGAACACAGCATGCACGCAGTACATCGCACTTCGCCGTCTTCACGTTGCATCAAGCGATGTTCGGCACGGTAGCCTGGAGGAAGCTGTTTTTTTTCTTCAGGATATTCGATGGTGATCATTTCTTGCGTGCGAAGAAGATTTTTGAGGAAGTGACGGCCAGTGATAAGCATGCCGCACAAAATTTCTGGAAGCCAAGCTCGTTCCCACAAGCTCATTTTTTCTTTTCGATCAATTTTGTATGTTTTCGGAGCCATGATTCCTCTGCTAAATTTATCCGTGCCCTTTTGCATGCGTGATGTTTTTGCTGGCTTGGTATTTCCCTTTTTTATCCGCATACGAAATTTCACATGTCTCATCAGACTGCAAGAAAATTAGCTGGCCTATACCCTCCCCCGCGTAAATGCGCGCTGGGACTGCATTTGTGTTGGTGATGGAGATGGTTGCATAGCCTTCCCACTCTGGCTCGAATGGCGTAACGTTGATGATGATGCCGCATCTGGCATAGGTGGATTTGCCCGTGCAGATGGTGAGAATGTCGCGCGGAATGCGGAAATATTCTATGGTTTGCGTGAGCACAAAAGTGTGCGGTGGAATATCGCAGTATTCACCGATGTGTTCTACGAATTGCGCGTCATCAATTTTTTTAGGATCTATTACACTTCCCGCCTTTGGCTGAAAAATTTTGAAGGTATTTCCGATACGAAAATCATAACCGTAAGAACCAACCCCGTAAGAAATTCCCCCGCGCTCTTGTTTCTCGGCAAGCGGTTCAATCATTCCCAGTTCGTTTGCATTTTTTCGAATCCAGACATCAGGTTTAATAGGCATTATCTCTCCTTTGTGAATGGCCTTATGGCAGAGAGAAAACAAATTGACAAGGGGTTTGGAAAAATCTTGTGGAAGGAAAATTAAAAAAGCCTACTCGAACGTGAATAGGCTTTTCTGATTTGCTTGAATTAAAAAACTAAATGCTAAATGTCGCGGTCTTTAACTGTTTGGCGACCGTTGTCTTTAGCGCGGGCAGCTGCTTTGTCGCAAAGTTCGCGGAGTGCATCAGAAAGAGCATTAACTGCTGTATCTGAAGTAGAGCATCCTTTGCTCTTAAGGTATTCTTTTACTTTCGACACTACTACCAATGTTTCTTTTGCCATCTTTTCCTCCTTAAAAAGAATGTTAAAAATTTCGGGGATACTCGTGTCTTACAACGAAATTGTCAATTGAAAAAATTATAAAGGGTTCTGTTGACAAGCAGAATGAGCTTTGTTACTAACCGCGCCACTTGAGATCATGGGCCCAAAGCAGCAGCTGCCCGCCACGGGAAAGTTCTTGAAACAATTCAACCTTTCTGATCTTTCGAGCCGCTAGCTCAGTCGGTAGAGCATCGCCCTTTTAAGGCGGTGGCCCTGGGTTCGAGTCCCAGGCGGCTCACAGGAAAGCAGTAAATGTCCCCATCGTCTAGAGGCCAAGGACACCGCCCTTTCACGGCGGCGACACGGGTTCGAATCCCGTTGGGGACGCCATTTACAGGAACAGTGAACCTCATCAGCTTGGTGAGGTTCACTTATCCCTGTGCTTCATAATACCCGCCGTCTTTCGCTATCGGAACCATCCGGATCACATCCACGAACATGCTCTTGATATACGCGTTGGCCCGGGGAATATCCTGCCCGATGATCGTGTCCAGGTTAATCAGGTCCCCTTTGATGGCATACGGGGTCAGGAAAAGCCGCTTGGGTTCCCGGCCACGCAGGTTGAAAAGTTGCGCTTCGAACGATGATTTCTTCTCTTCGGCTTTTTTGAGCGCCGTCGCCACGGTTTCCGACGCGTTCCCCTCGGCGATGAAGCTCACGAAATTGTCGACGCTCTTCTGGACCTTGCCGAGTTCTTTTTCGATCTCGCGGATTTTATCCGGTATCACGGACAGTTTTTCGTTGATCTGCCCGTTGATCCTCTTGCAGATGCGCTCCAAGGTTTCGGGATTATCGATCCATTCCCTCAGTTCGGCCAGCAACGTGTATTCCACCCATCGGATCAAAACCATCCGTCTGTTCTTGCAGCTACCGACACGATGCGCATTCCGACATCCGAGGTAACCGCCGCCTTTACCTGAAATCGTCATGAAGTTGGCACCACATTCACCGCACACCATGGATTGTATCTTGAAGTGAAGTTGAATTTGGAAGAGAAAGAAAAGAGAGGAAGTGATGGCGTAAAGTGGATAGGTCATAAAAGACCGAGGGGATCACACCACACTTCCTCATTTTTTCAACCCGAT
>Ga0210005_1002147_pt1 | contig 11733 bp, 16 predicted proteins | sample CryGey02umfilter_3_FD_183961 | JGI IMG/M metagenome (GOLD analysis project Ga0210005, IMG submission 183961) | Groundwater microbial communities from aquifer in Utah, USA - Crystal Geyser 4/9/14 0.2 um filter (SPAdes) (version 3) | ecosystem: Environmental > Aquatic > Deep subsurface >... | reverse complement strand
ACCGATCTACTGTATCTGATGGAATACTTGATGATAATGCAACCGTATCTGTCACAGTAGGTCTAGTTAATGACGCACCAATAGCTCAAAATGATACCGCATCTACACCAGAAGACACTCCAGTTATAATCCCAGTATTAAACAACGACTCTGATGCTGATGGCGATTCACTTGTAATTCATTCTGTAACACAAGGAAATAATGGAACTGTTACAACAAATAGCACTATTGTCACTTATACTCCGCATCTAAATTTCACTGGAACCGACTCTTTTACTTATACCATATCTGATGGAGTAAATGTTAGCAATTCAGCTACAGTTACAGTAACTGTTACTTCTGTTGACGATGAACATGATGATGAACATGATGATGAACATGATGATGAACATGATGATGAACATGATGATGAACATGATGATGAACATGGTGATAAAGTCAACATTTGTCATAAAGGCAAGAAGACAATTTCTGTTTCAAAAAATGCTATTCCTTCACATCTAATGCATGGTGATGTACTTGGTGTATGTAGTAATGAACATGATGACGAACATGATGATCATGACGAAATCAATGATAAAAAAGCAATAAAAAATCAGATTAAGGCATTAAAGAAAGACTTCAAATCACAAGAAAAAGAACTCAAAGATCAACTAAAAGATTTGAAGAAAGACAAAAAATCTAAAGATAAAGATGACGATCATGAAGATGATGATTAATCTAAAGATCCATGTCTAAAATTATTTGTAACAACTTTTCTACTTAGATTTCTTTAATCTCTGTAATTGTTCCCAATACCGAATCCATCTGAATAACAGCTTTTTTCTCATCCCATCCAAGTGCAACATACCAATCTCCTGCATCGCCGTCATATTTTGTCTCCAGTGTCTTGATATTTTCTGGCTGCACGTCATATTTTTTTGCAATCCCTGAAACAGCCAAAGATATGGCGTCTCTTTCTTTTTCCAGTCTTCTCTTCATTAATCCTATTCCCGGACTCATGACATCTCTGATTCATTTGATCTAATATAGTTAATTCCAAAAACTACCCACAATGTTTAATTTTTTTATTTGATAAATTTACAACGCTTCAAATAACACCATCAAAGAGACATCATAAAATGAAATTAATCCAAAAATTTTCAAATTCATCACTTGCAAAAACCAGCACACTTGTATCTCTAGTTTCGGTTCTTGCAGTGATTGGACCATTTGTAACTGTGTCTGCAGGATTTTGGGATGCAATATCTCACCTTCAAAAAGAACCGGAATTCTTTTGGAGCATACAGCATATCGTTGTGTACACCGGAGTTTCAATAACTACCAGTGCCGCAATAGTCGGAACAATTCTCTTACTTAGAAACGCTACAAAAAATTCTCTAAAAAACGGAATCATCCTGGTAATTATTGGCTCACTAATCCAAATAGTATCAGGATATGCAGACTCACTTTCACATGATCTCTTTGGAATTGACGGTTTGATCTCTTGGTCCCATCAGCCACTGGAATTTGGCCTAGTCTTATCTGCACTGGGCGGATTTCTGATATTAAAAAACCTAGAAAAAACAAAACTCAAAGTACTTCTTCCATTCTCAATAATTTCATTTTTGTTTTTTACAACCTGGCTTGTGTTTAACCTAGTGTTGATCTTTGGTCACACAATACAATGCCTTCCAGTCTACAAGATATTTTTATCTGGATGCTCAATTCTGTAATTTTTTAATTTCAAATATGATGAAACAATAATCATTACTGCCCCTACAAGTATAATTATTCCTGGCGGTATCATTATTTCAGAGCCAGCATCTCCTAATTCAACTTGCAAATTCATTTGATCTTTTGATGGGTTTGTTACTTTTACTGTATAAATTCCGCTTTTCTCAAAATCAAAATATCCTACAGACATTTTTGTTTGAACACTTTCTTCAGATATTATGTTCTGATTTTTATCTAAAACTTGAACAAATATCTGCTCGCCGCTAAATTTTGGCATGAATACTTTGTAGTATCCAATTCCTGCGCCCTCCAAGTTCATCTTTACGTCGTGCGAATTTGATGATTCCAGCACAACTTCCTCTGATGTTCTGTCTCCCTGAATAAAGACAAATGATATCCAAATCATTCCAATCACACTTAATATCACGCCAATTTTGAACAAAGAGATCAATACATCAAGTGTGTGAATTGTTTGTTTAATAAGATAATCTAAAAGGGCTCGGAGGGCTTCGATCCCTCGACCTAGCGGTTCGAAGCCGCTCGCACTATCCAGACTGTGCAACGAGTCCAAACAAGTAAGAATTTAACAGGCCTAAATATCTGTCTAGGTACTTTGAAAATATCAAAAAAAGTAGCAGGTGTTGAATATGCAATCAGGGATATTGTTCTAGCTGCAAGAAAAGTTGAAGAAAAGGGAATGAAAGTTGATTATCTTAACATTGGTGATCCCGTTCAATTTGGTTTTCAACCTCCTGATAATGTAAAAGAAGCAATGATAAACGCAATAAGAAACGGAGAGAACTTTTATTCCGCATCAGAAGGTCTCAAAGAACTCAGAGTGGAAATTGCAAAAAAAGAAAATGTAAAGGGATTATCGATTTCACATGATGACGTTTTAATCACAAATGGAGTCTCTGAAGGACTTGACATGGTAATATCATCCATTGTTGAAGAAGGCGACGAAGTACTCTTACCTGGTCCATATTATCCGCCATATGCCTCATACGTCAGACTGCACGGCGGAATCCCTGTCGAGTTTGCAGTGGATCTGGACAACTCTACGCCTGATATTGAAGATATCAAATCAAAGATTACTCCCAAAACTATTGCCATATGCTTAATCAGCCCAAACAATCCGACAGGAGTTGTCTTTAACGAATCATCGCTTAAAAAATTAGTAGAGATTGCAAACCAACACAACCTGTACATAATATGTGATGAGATTTATGATCAAATAATCTTTGATCAAAAGTTTGTAGGAATTGGCAAAGTTGCAGGAGATTCACCAGTTATCGTTCTTAATGGATTCTCCAAAGTCCATCTGATGTCTGGATGGCGAATTGGATACATTGCATTTAATCAATCATCAAAACTTGATGCACTACGAGAAAATCTTCCAAAGCTTGCTCGAGTGAGAATCGCTACTAATCTTCCAGTACAGCATGCAGCATTGGAATCATTGCGAGGACCGCAAGGATACATAACTGAATTTGTATCTGAATTAAAAAAACGAAGAGACCTGGTTGTAAAACGACTTAATGAAATGCCTGGTCTATCTTGTCCAAATCCAAAGGGCGCATTCTATGCTTTTCCAAAAATCGAAGATAATAGATTTGGAACCGACAAAGAGTTTGTACAAAAACTTTTAGAAACAAAAGGAGTCTTGACAGTACACGGTTCTGGTTTTGGAGAAAAGTATGGCAGCGGACACTTTAGATTAGTGTATCTGCCTAGTCTTGAAATTTTAGATTCCGCAATGAACAAAATAGAAGAATTTGTCAGCTAGTAGCTCCAAACAGATAACTTTTCTGGAGTTACCTCTATAATACAATCAGTGTTCTCTAGCAGTTCCACTGCAGATTTGTTTTGCAAATCTCTGAAATATCTTGCGAGTATTTTTTTTGCAATACTTTTTACTTTGTTGTTTTCTAAAATGATATTTGCATTTCCCTGACCCATCACGCCATATATTGGAGAATTTATTCCTGCATCCACGCAAAACGCAACTTTGTTGTTTTTCTTTATGTTCTGCGCCTTTTGCGTATTGGTGTTTGTGCCTATGAATATTTTTTTTGAACTATACAGATACCAAACAGGTACCACATGTGGAATGTTTTTGCTTCCTATGGTAACAAGGCGTAAAATTTTCTGAGTTTTTAAAAATTCATCTCTGCGGTTCATGATTTCTAAATCCCAATAATATCATAAAAATCCCAAAGCCAATCATGCCAATTGATACTTTTTCATTAGTGAACTCAGAATTTACAATAAAGTCCTCTACAAATTCCGGACCCCAGAGTACTATCTGTCTGACAAGAACAATTCCTGCCATGATTATAAACAACAAACCAATTGCAGTGTACCAGTTTCTTCCCCTTCGATAATATTCATGACTCATTGTATGATTAGATAATTTTGATGCCGGGATTTTTTATCTTATTTTGTATCATTGCATTTAGCAATAGCGGTGTCGAAATCTCTGCAAGATATGATAATTCTCCAGGCCCCAAGTAGATTGGTCTTAGTCCTTTGATCTCGTTGATCAAACCATTTACTACATCAATTGCACCTTTATCATCGCCGCATACAAAAATATCATAATCAAGTACCATTGTTGGATTGACAAGTTTCTTTTCTGAAATCACATGAAATGCTGAAACCAACCTTGATTTGTTTTTCATATATTTTAAGACAAGTTGGTACGAAAATGGTTTATTCTCTTTGATTGGAATGAACTCAAATCCGACATCTGTCTTTACCATTGGAACTATTGGTGATACCACAACACAGCTGTCCTTAACTTGAGGCAAAATTTCTGAGCAAACAGAATCAATGTTTTCATAAGGTATTGATAAGATCAAAACATCGCTGTCTTTTGCAACTGAGATGTTGTCATTGCCAGTAATTGTCCCGTTAATTTGTCCAAATGATTCCTTTGCAAGATTTGTGTATTCATTTGCTGACTCTGATGCTCTTTTTGCATCTCTTGATCCTACTATGACGTCGTGATTCTGAGACCATCTGAGAGCAAATCCTTTTCCCATACCTCCGGTCCCGCCAATAATTCCAATTTTCATGATATTTCTCTAAGAATCTTATTATTATCTTTATTTGACATCCGATCATATTGGGCTCAGTTATTTTTCTAAGACACGGTCAAGCAAAAAATAACATAGAAAGAATTCTGACTGGAAGAACACCAAATATTCCACTGACTGAAAAAGGAATCGAACAGGCAAAAAATACTGCAAAATTCCTAGAACAAATGAACATCGCTGCAATTTACTCCAGTCCTATCGAGAGAGCAAAACACACTGCAGAAATTGTTGCCCAACATAATTCTCTTGATGTGACAATTGATGACAGGTTGATTGAGCTAGATATGGGAAAATTTACTGGCGTGCCATACGATGATATCTTTACAAGTCATGGCAACGTTTTTATGAAATTCTATAATGGCGAATTAGAAATTGCTCATAACGGTGTTGAGACTTTTGCAGAAGTCAAAAAACGTATACTAAGTATTGTCGATCATGTAGTTGAGAAACATCCTGATCAAAACGTTGTACTTGTAACCCACATGGATCCGATCAAAGCAATGCTATCAACAGTAGTGGACCTCACACCTACAAATCTATTTGAGTTAATTATTGCAAATGCATCTTTGAATATCTTTAGAGAATACAACCGCAAGTTTGCAATTTCTGGAATTAATGTGATGGATCCTTCTCGATTCAATCACGATTGGTAGCTAATAATCTTGAAAACCCTTAAATAGAAATTACAGGCCACGTTTCTCAACCGCTAATGAAGAGTATATTTGGTCTATTCTTAGTATTGGCAATTTTGGTAATCATTCCAGCTGTAGAGTATGTCTTTGCTGCAGGCGATGAGCCTGGAGGATATCTTGATCGTAGAGTAATAATTTGGAATTTATTTTACCGAATGATGACTGTAGCATTTACAGTAGGTGCAGTAGTTTCTGGAACCATAATTTGGCTATGTTGGAGATTCAGAGAATCTCATCCAAAAGCTACTCCAACTCCATATGAAAAGGAAGGAGTTTGGTAAAATGGGACATCATTCTAATTGGCCTGAATGGATTTATGTCGGTGTAGTAATCGCGCTGATGGTTTGGGTAGGTGCAGAAGCTTGGAATGCCGAAAGACTAGTTGAACATATTCCAGCCGATGCCGAAGTCATCAAAGTCACAGGTCAACAATGGTTTTGGACATTTGAACATGAAGACGGAACAAAAGAAATTGGTGAATTACATGTTAAATCCGGTAAAGCTTACAAATTTGAAATAACATCAAAAGATGTCAATCATGCATTTAACATTCATGATTATGTAGTGTTGATGGATGCAGTACCTGGCAGAGTCAATACAGTGTGGTTTGCACCAATGGAAGTTGGCGAACATGACATTCAATGTAGAGAATACTGTGGACTAATACACTATAACATGCGTGGCAAACTAATCATTGAGGAGGATTCATCTTGATGCTAACCCTTTTATCTAAACTTTCAAGTGAGGAGAATTATCAATGGTTCTAGAATTACAAAAGCCGCGTCCAATTTGGCAAATAATGTTTTCAACACATCACACTGATGTCGGACTGCTGTACCTCATAACATCTCTATCATTCTTGTTTATGGGTGGTGCACTAGCTCTTGCAATTAGAGTAGAGCTGTTCTTACCTGGATCACAAATCATTGCAGACTCGATGACATTTAACAGAATTTTTACTGTACATGGAACAACACTGATTTTCTTATTTATCCTACCATTTGCATCTGCAGTTGGCAACTACTTTGTACCACTCATGGTCCGATACAAAGACATGGCATATCCAAAATTAAACGCAATAGCATTTTGGATGATTCCGCCTGCAGGCGCTCTAATTTGGTTAGGTTTTGCTGACTTTACTTGGTATGCAACTCCACCATATTCTATTATCAGTGCACCTGGTCCTGCAGCTGATATGTGGATATTTGGACTAAAAATTTTAGGAATCTCATCCGTACTAGGCGCAATTAATTTTATTGTTACTATTCTAAAATGTAAACATCCAGACATGTCAATTGGACAAGTACCATTGTTGGCTTGGTCATTTTTAACATCGTCTTTAATCATTCTTGTTGCAATTCCAACATTTGCTGCAGCACTTTTGATGTTGCTCACTGATAGACTAGGTGTATCTGGATTCTTTAATCCTGTAATGGGTGGTGATCCAATTGCATATGCACACTTGTTCTGGTTTACATTCCACCCTGAAGTGTATGTATTGGTTATTCCGGCAATCGGAATGATGTATGAAATTATTCCACGATTTTCAAGAAAACCAATATTTAGTCACAGTTCTGGAATCTTTGCTTTTGTATTGTTATCTATGGTAAGTTTCTCATCTTGGGCACATCACATGTATGCAACAGGAATGTCTTTTACTGAAAAAACAGTATTCATGATTGGAACACTAGCTGCAGTACCGGCATCTGCAATGCACGTCTTTAACTTTATTGCAACAATGTGGAACGGTAGAATAAGGTTTGCAACACCAATGATGTGGGCAGTTGGCGGAATTGCATTATTCTTCTCAGCAGGAGCAGGCGGTGTTGTAAATGCTGCAATGCCTCTGGACTTTCAGACACACGATAGCTATTGGGTAGTTGGTCATTTCCACCTATTTGTGATGGGAACAATAGCATTTGGTTCCATAGGCTATCTCTACTACATGTTCCCATATGTAACTGGAAGAATGTATAATGAAAATATGGGAAAAATTCACTTTGCAATGTCATTTGTAGGAACAGTTCTGGTATTTTTCACACAACATGTACTTGGCCTCTATGGAATGCCAAGAAGAGTTTTCGATTACCCACCAATCCCTGAATGGATTACTATGAACCAAATTGCTTCAGTAGGTGCAATGATTATTGGTGTCAGCATGGTGATATTTTTGATAAACATGATTCACAGTTCTGCCAAAGGAAAGTTGGCAGATACCGACGATCCATTCAACTTGGGTGGCAAATACTATTATCCGTTTGAATCAAAGAACCCACATCATCATTAGGAGAATATGAAATGAATCAAGATACTCAAAATATTTACAGAACCACCCCCGCAAGAACTGGAAAAATGATAGCAATAATGTTGGGCATTTGTATTGTTGGCGGTGCAATCTTTTTTGGTATGTGGGATTACTGGACATCTGCTCCAGCTCCAGTAGTTGCACTAATGGCAGGCGAATCTGAACATGATCTTCAACCAGGTGTAGCAACTGGAAAACACATAGAAATTACTTTGAACTTTGTTGAATCCTCTGATTTTAGAACATTGGCATTTAATGCATTGCCTGGTGAGGAAGGACACAATCCTGTGATCAATGCAAATGTTGGTGATGAGATTGTATTTAACGTAGCAAATGTTGGCAAGTCATTTCACGCATTTGGTGTAACTAAAGCATCTGAAGGCTTTGCTGGAATTATTCCAGGAAGTGAAATTGCATCTGCAAACAATCCATTAAAGCCAGGCCAAGATGGAATGTCTGAATTTATTCCATCTGAGGAAGGGACCTACTATTACATTTGTACAGTTCCAGGTCATAGAGAACAGGGAATGGTCGGAGAAATAGTTGTAGGTCCAGCACAAGCACCAAAGGCAGCAGCGGCTCCAACTGGAGTTCACCATGATTTTAGTGTAGACTTTGTTGAGTCATCTGATTTTAGAACATTGGCATTTAATGCATTGCCTGGTGAGGAAGGACACAATCCTGAATTCCGTGTAAATTCTGGTGATGAAATCACTTTCTCTGCTGTAAATGCAGGCAAGTCATTTCACGCATTTGGAATTGTCTCAAACCCAGAAGACTTCAATAACATACTTTGGAATTCTGCCATTGCATCTGCAAACAATCCATTAAAGCCAGGCCAAGATGGCAGTGTTACATTTACTGCAGGCGCACCTGGAACATACTATTACATTTGTACCGTTCCAGGACATGCATTGCAAGGAATGCAAGGTTCATTCATAGTAGAATAATTTGGCTCTACAGTATCTGGCATTATCATCTCTAATTGTTTTGTATTCTCTAATGTTTATCGGAGGATACATTTCATCCGCTGGACTTGGCTTGACATGTCCTGAATGGCCATTATGTCCAAATGGAATAATGCCAAATGAAGAATATTTCATTGAGTGGACTCATAGATTGATTGCTGCAACTACAGGTGCTCTTGTAATTGCAACTACCGTAGGTAGTTGGATTAACAAAAATGCTGGACGAAAGATACGATTCACCAGTACCTTTGCAGCCACACTTGTGATTACACAAATTACTCTTGGTGCACTGGTAATTGATCTAAAGTTGCATGCTGTACTTGTTGCAATCCACTTGGGCGTTGGAATATTGTTGTTTTCAATGGTTTTGCTAACTACATTGTTTGCATTTAGAATTGCAAAAAAACCAATTGAATCTACAGTTTAGATCTTAATCGTATTTTTTTTGGTATGTAGATGTATGCCATAACCACTCCTAGTGTAATAGCACCAATTGTGATTGCCATGATGAAAATATATCCAAATGGACTTTGTGTACTCATGTTAAAAGTATATGTCAGAATTCCTGGTTTATCTCCCATATCGTACAGATCAACTTTTACAATATGATTTCCTGAATTCTTCCAAACATAATCTATCTCATAATGACCTCCTTTGTGTAATTCTGGATTGATGGCATCAATTTGTTGATCATTGTAAAAAAATCTAACCCCCATCGTAAACTGTTCTACCTCATTAAATTCACTATCACCAACCCTGAATAGAATTTGTGATTTTTCTCCTATCTGTGGAAACTCTGGTAGTGTTGCAACCTGTACTCTATATCCTCCTAGGAATTCTTCAGCTGAATTAAACATCGAATGAGCATATGCATCAGAAAATAAAGGAACCATTACTGATACTAAAATAAACACAATGCCAATCGATCGTAATTTTGTCATTATGATTTCAATAACTTTGCATGAATATAGTGTTAATCAATTTTTGTCGGAAAATCTTCAAAACCTTTAAATCCTTATTGGCAAGACACTGGAATGTTGACTATCGTAACAAAATCAATCGATATTAAAACACCTGTAGAAAATGTATTTACCTATTTTGCAAGACCAGAACACGTTTCTGATCAAATCAAAAATGATGCAGTAGGCATGACTGTAATTCCTATGGATATTAAAGAAGGAATGGGTGTTGGAACAACATTTAGAATAATTGGTGACTTTAATGGTAAAAGATTGGAATGGGATTGTGAAACCACTGAATTTGTCAGAAATGAAAGAATAACTGCAAAACAGATCAAAGGACCATTTAAGCACTGGAAAATTACTAACGAGTTCAAATCATTAGGCGACAATCTAACCAAAGTAACAATGTCTGTAGAATATGCAATGCCATTTGGTCCATTAGGAGCAATTTTGGATAAAGCGAAATTTGCAAAATCTGCCGAACGAGGAATGGAAACTGCCCTTTACAATGTTCGAGGACTGCTTGAAGGAAATGGCTCTATTCCAGTATACATCACATTAGACGCATACCAAAAACTACTAGCCGAAAAGAAAAAAATGAATGATGTTCCAGTTTCAACAGCACTTACAGCAATTCTTGAAAAGTATGCTGAAATTGAAGCTAAAGCTCAAAATTAGATTTTCGTTTCTAATACAATCTTAAGATTAATAACAACTCTACAGTTTTCTATTTTTATGGGTCTATGGCGCAGCCAGGTAGCGCACCGGACTCTTAATCCGGTTGTCGTGGGTCCGAATCCCACTAGACCCGTTATTTTGAATACTGGAATCTTTTTCAGTATTATATTTCTCTACGAACAAAAGCTCGGAAATTCAGTATCCGGGATTTGCAATTGCCTTTTTTGTAGGTAGTATAATGTCTAGTAAAACAAAACAAATTCTTTCACTTGCAAAACTAGAAATTCAAACACAAGAAGATCCTTTGCAACTTTTTTTAGTGCGATAAAATCACAAGAAACTAATGCATACAAAAAAACACTTCAAGAATTCCTTGATTCAATAGAAGATTTTGAAGATACATTTGAAGACAAAACAAAACATTGCTACTTTTGCAAAATAAGAACCAGAGAAATTAAAACAAAAAATATGCTGTATATCTGAAACAAAGATCAGAAAAGCCTACTAATGGGAATAACAAAAAATCATGTTATTCATGTTAAGATGATGTTTGTAATTATCAATAATCATGTTCACTAAAATCTGAACCTAATGGAATTGTCGCAATTATCGTGTTTTTAGTTGTTTGAAATTTGATATTTTTATTTGGTATAAACTGATTAAAAATTTCTTTTAGTAGTTGTTCAGTAAAAAATGACCAATTCATGCCTAATTTATGCTGAATAATAAAATGATGTAACTCTCCTTCAATTCGATGATCTGATTTCATTCCAGATACTCGCATATAATCTTCTAATGTTTCAATACATCTTTTCAAATCGTATTTTCCTTTCATAAAAAGAACTGTATCTTTGATTATTGGTAAGACAGTTTTAATAATTTCATTGATGTCTTCTCCATCCATTTCAATACCAAGAGAGTCTAAGATTTTTTTAGGAATTGGAATCATGCCTATTTGTTCCCCAAAACGATCCCATGATACATGTTTTTCAAGAATTTGTTTTACCAAAACATTTTGAGACACGTTATTGTTCTTTGCTGCTATTTCTAATTTTTCTACAATTTTAGTTGGAAGTCGATAAGTAATACTACGTGTTGGATCTTTTTTTGAAGAATGATGCTGCCTATTATTTGGGATGGATTTCATCTGGTGTAATTTTTTCTGAGCATATATCAGGTTATCTAATATTATATTTTTAAATTATGTGATTTTCAATAAGGTCAAATTAATACGTTCATCGTTTGATCTTTTGTAAATTATGCATGGCAATGCATACCTACTGGTTAAATTCTTCTTTTCACATCACATTACCA
>Ga0210005_1002144_pt1 | contig 11738 bp, 10 predicted proteins | sample CryGey02umfilter_3_FD_183961 | JGI IMG/M metagenome (GOLD analysis project Ga0210005, IMG submission 183961) | Groundwater microbial communities from aquifer in Utah, USA - Crystal Geyser 4/9/14 0.2 um filter (SPAdes) (version 3) | ecosystem: Environmental > Aquatic > Deep subsurface >... | reverse complement strand
TTTAAAACCTTAAAATTATTATGACTTTTAACGAACGAAAAAAAAACTTAGATTATCTCATTTATCTTTTAGAGCAAAACAGACTGTGCTCTTTAGATTGTATAGCCGATAAGTTTGGCTGTAGTAGAAGAACCATATAAAGAATGCTTAACGATTTACGAAATGAAGGTTACGAAATACGTTTTAGCAAACAAACACAAAAATATTTTATAAAATAAATGTAAAACGACAAAATTTATCGCTTCTGTGTTTTAGGTTTGTAAAGATTTTGAAATCAAATTAATAAATTGTTTAACTTTAAATTTTAAAAAATTATGAAAACATTTGAATTAAAACAAATGGAAAAATTGGAAGGTGGGGAATGTTCAAATGATGGTTCACATGTAGTTGCTGCCCTAAGTCTATATTATGCAGTTGCCTTGGCTTCAGGTTTAATTGGTTGGGCTATGGTTGGCTTGGCATTAGCGGGGGCATATTATACCTCAAAAGATTGTGCAGTTAAATGAAAGTAGAAAAAATTATATTTACTTGCACAAGTGTAATGTGTGCAATTCTTTTAATAATTGCCATAAAAGATGAGAATTATAAGCAGGTTTTACCGCTAGTATTATTATTAATATCCCAATTAGGCTTACTTTTTTTTTAATAAAACAAATCAGTAATTATTTTTGATAATATGTAACACTTAAGCCTGAATAACTAAAAGTTGTTATCGTTTTTCAAACCTTACAAAACTATAATCGAATTTGTTTTTATCGTCGGCTTTAAAATCTTGACGCGACGTTTCTTTCCAAATAGCTTTATCAATTTCAGAAAAAAAGACATCACCATCAAAATTGTGGTGGACAAATGTAAGGTCTAACACATCCGCGAAAGCGAGTGCTTGTTGGTAAATGTTAGCGCCTCCTAAAATAAATGAATTTTCATCAGCTTTAGCGAAAAAAATAGCCTCTTGTAACGAATGCGCAAGAACACAATTTTTTGCTTTAAAACTTTTATTTGCCGAAATGATAATATTGGTGCGATTTGGCAGGGGTTTATTACCTAAAGATTCAAAAGTTTTGCGTCCCATAATGACTGTATGCCCCGTAGTTGTAAGTTTAAACCGCTTTAAATCGGCTGGCAAATGCCAAATAAGTTGGTTGTTTTTACCTAACACATGGTTGTTGGCTATGGCGGCAATTATGGTTATCATTTTATAAAGCTTTTAAATCGGTTTTGGCAATCCATCCAATTTTGCCATCGGCTAATTTAATTTTTAACCAGTCGTCAACTTGTTCTAATATAATGACTTTAGTGCCTTCGTGCAGTTCAAAAACGTCTGTACTATTTAAAGTTGGCGCATTTTTTACGCGTGCTAATTGCGAAAATATAATGGCTGGCTGGTGATTTTTTTCATAGTCAGCACCGGTATAAGCAAAAGTAAAGCTCAAAATAATAAAAAGGAAACTGAGAATTGACAAGATAAAATACAGCCTTTTTAATGTGGAATGAAAGGCAAAATAATAGCTCAAAAACAAAAGTACAAATAAAATACTTGCCACAATTGACACGTAAGCCCAAGTTTCGAAGCTGAATTTTCGGATATAACTTTCGTCTATTTTTTGCAAAAATGTTTTGGGAATGCTATCTATTTTATCAATGGTTGTGCGCTGTGCGATGCTTAAATTATTTTTAAAATCTTTGTTAGTTGGGTCTAATTTTAAGGCCTTTTCAAAATAATAAATAGCAGGTGCCACTTGGTTTAGCTTGTAGTAAGTGTTTCCTAAATTATAGTATAAATCGGCGGATTCTAATTGTTTAGCTTCAATTTGTTGGTAGCTTTTTAAGGCATTTTCATAAGCTCCTTTTTTATAAAAATCGTTTGCAGCTTTAAAAAGCACTTCAGTTGTTTGGGCAAAACTTGACGAACCAATTACTAGGAAATAGACAAAAAAAAGGATTCTTTTTATTTTTGTATACATCGAAAGGTTTAGGCGAATTATTTTCATTTTATTTTTAAAGCGTTAAAATTGTTTATCTAAGGCGGCAATGAGGCGTTTGGCACGGTCAAAATCATCTTTAATTTGAACTTCTGATGATGGGGCATAGCGCGCAAAATCGCAATCGCGCAAAACCTTGATAAATTCGGCTATGGTATCGGTATCTATATGGCGTTTAAGCAATAAAGCTTCAATTTTTTCTTTGCTAATTTCAGAAGTCTCAACGTGTAAAGTCGCCTTTAAATAGTTGTGCAAAGCTTTTTCTAAGGCAATGTAAAAACGTTCTTTATGAGTCAATTCTTTTTTCGCTTCCGACAAATATTTACGTGCCAATCGGTCGGCTTTACGGCGTTTATTTCCTAAAATATCGTTGGTGCGTTGTTTATATTTTTTTCCAATTACTAAAGTAATCGGGATTAATAACAGTGGTGAAAGCAGCCATAAATAGAAATTTGTTGTGCCAAAAAATACGGATTTATCTTTGGCTATAAAAGTGGTGTTATTATGAATATAGTTAATGGTTTCATCGGCTATAACCACATTTTGTTTGGTAGTTGTAGTGGTTTCGTTTCCTGGATTTTTTCCGTAAGGTGCCTCAATCAAAATATCGGACGCACTAAGATTATGGTATTTTTTTTCTATCGGATTAAAATAAGAAAAGTTGAGATTTGGTATTTTATATTTGCCTTTAAATTGCGGAACAATGGTGTATTGATTGTAAACGGTTCCACTCATTCCTTGTAAGCTTGTAACAATTTTTTCTTGGTGGTCGGGTTCGTAAACTTCTAAACCATTTGGCGTTACTAGTTTAGGCAAATCAACTAATTTGAGATTTCCAGTGCCTTGCAATTCTACTTTAACTTGAGCGGTTTCGTTTAATTTAAGCGTGGTTTTATCGGTTGTAACCAAAAATTTAAAATTGCCAACAGCGCCCGAAAAATTTTCAGGCTTTCCTTCAAGCGGAAGGGCTTTTACATCAATAATTTGTTTGCCGGTGCTAACCACATAATTGATGTTATTAAAAATCATATTGCCAAATAAATCACTCCTGCCAATGGGAACGCCGGCGGTAATCTCAATTTCCATTGGGTCTAATATCAATTTGCCCGACTTTTGCGGAATTAAAACTGATTTTTTTACCACCACAAATTTATGAGCTTGCCCTTGATAAGTGCCATCTTGAACCTCTAAGTTTTCTACAGGCATGTCTTGATTCCAAAAACCGTTAAAGGCTGGCGATTGTGTTTCGCGGGTATTGCGAACACTCACCTTATTGATGTTGACATAGAGTTTATAAACCACACTAATACTTTGACCGATAAACGGATTTCTGTTAGATACTTCGGCTACCAAATGAATGTTTTCGGAAGCAACATATCTTGGGTCATTGGCGTCTTTTGGAATGTTAACCGCATCGGTAACCGTAATTTTTAAGGCATTCGATTTGATGATTCTTCCATTGTATTCAATGCTTGCAGAGGTAATGTTTAAAATTCCTTTTTTTGTTGGCTGAATAATGTAACTGTAAGTTTGACTAAACGAAGTGCTTCCGTTTATCATTGAGAAATTAGTTGCTTGACTTGGGCCAGCTAAAACAGTAAAATCTTTAAAACTAGGCGGTATAAAGTTGTCAGCACCTTGTTTATCTATGGTGAAATCAATTTTTAAACGCTCGTTTAAGCCAACTTTAAAATCGCTTACCGAGGCTTTAAAGGTAACCTGAGCAATGGCTCCGGCAGAAACCAATGTTAAAGCAAAAAGGATGTAAAAATATTTAAAACTGCTCATTTTCATTTAATAGCTGCAAGTAACACATTTTAGGTAAAAACTACCAATCTTTTTCAAGTTTTGTTTTATCACCTTTGACGCGTTTGGCATTCATTTTTTTCTGTGTTTTTTTCTCTTCGTTATTCATCGCCTCTAAAAGCTGTTGCATTTTATCTGGCGACATTTGTCCTTCTTTAGGCTGTTGTTTTTGTTGGCTTTTATCGTTTTTATTTGGGTTGTTTTTGTCTTGGTCTTTATTGGGGTCTTTTTTGTCTTGGTCTTTATTATTCTTGTCGTTATCCTTATCCTTGTCGTTGCCTCCTTTATCTTTTTGATTTTTTTGGTCTTGATTTTTTTGGTCTTTATTGTCCTTCTTGTCTTTATCTTTATCCTTATCCTTATTTTTGTCTTGATTTTTTAATTGTTTGTCGAGTAGTTTTTGAGCGAGTGCCAAATTATAACGCGTATCATCATCTTTAGGATTGTTTCTAAGTGCTTCTTTATAAGCTTCAACGGCTTTGCTGTATTGTTTTTCTTCCATCTGCAAATTTCCAATATTGTGATTGGCTTCGGCTTTATCAATTTTTGAAGTTGCTAATTTGGCATCTAATTCAAATTGAGGCAAGGCATCTTTGTAATTTTTTTGTAGATACATTGCGTTACCCATATTAAATGAGGCTTTGCCATAAGCAGCATTTTTATCTAAAGCTCTTTTATAAAGCGCCTGAGCTTCTCCATAATTTTTAGCTTCAAATTGTTTATTTCCAGCTCTTAACAAAGTTCGCGCTTGCGCAATAGCCAATTTGCTGACCTTTGGTTGCTGCGCTTGCTCCGGCTTATTTTGAGCTAGCATCAAACTGCAAAAACCGATAAAAAATAAGGATAACTGTTTTTTCATTTCGATTCGTTAAATAAGTCAATTTTTTTAAGCCACTGCGTTTTTTTCTCAAACAGCAAACTGTCAAATATTAAAAAGAAGATGGCAAGGCCGATAAACCATTGAAATTGGTCTTTATAATCTGAAAACTGTTTGGATTCATATTCGTGTTTTTGGGCATTTACAAGCGTTTCTTCCATAAATTTTACAGGCGTATTGGTTAAATTTCCATCCATATAGCTGCCGGCTCCTTCGCTGGCAATGGTTTTAAGCACGTCGGCGTGGCGTTGTGTAATAACAACTTCTCCTTTTTGATCTTTTTTGTAGCCTGCAAAAATGCCATTTTCCCTTATTGGGATGGGTTTGCCAGTTTCTGTTCCAATGCCGATGGTGAATATTTTTATGCCTTGTTTTGCGGCCGTTTTTGCTATAGATTCCGATTGGTTTTCGTGGTCTTCTCCATCCGATAAGAGTACTAAATATTTATTAGTTTGTTCTTCGTTGTCATAAAAAGTCAAGGCGCGATTTAGGGCTTCGTTAATGGCAGTGCCCTGTGACGAAACCATATTGGGGTCGGCATTTTGCAAAAACATTTTTGCGGCCGCCATATCGGTGGTAATGGGCAAAAGCGGATAGGCACTTCCGGCATAAACAATAATTCCCACGCGGTCGCTTCCCAGTTTATCAATGATTTTAGCAATGATTTGTTTGGCTTTTTCTAAACGATTTGGCGCAATGTCTTCGGCGAGCATACTTTTAGAAACATCTAAGGCAAAAACTACATCAACACCCTCACGCTTAATAGTTTCTAATTTTATTCCCATTTTTGGATTTACCAATGCAATGGCTAAACACACCAATGCCAAACTAAGGCTGATGAGTTTTAAAACCGATTTAAACAAGGACTTATCAGGACTGAGTTTGTTGAATAGTGCCACACTAGCAAAAGCCTTTTGGCGGCGTTTTTTTATCCATAAACTGATGATAAAAAAAAGAACCACCACCGGGATGATAAACAGTAAGAGAAAATAAGAAGGTTCTTCTAATTGATACATTTTTTTAATTTTTTTACACCAAACTTCTAAAAATAGTCTGCCTTAAAAACACTTCTATTAACAGTAATAAACCAGCAAATAAAACAAGCATTCTATATTTTTCGGAATAATTATAATATTTAAACGCTTCAATTTTAGTTGTTTCGAGTTTGTTTATTTCTTCATAAATAGCTTCAAGACTTTTGTTATCGGTTGCTCTAAAGTATTTTCCTTCGGTTTGCAAGGCGATATATTTTAATAAAGCTTCATCAATTTCAACTTTTGCATAGTCAAATCGCAATTGACCATTAGGGTCTTTTGCTACCGGAAAAAGCGCCATTCCATTGGTTCCAATGCCAATGGTATAAACTTTAATGCCTAAGTTTTTAGCCAGTTCGGCTGCCGTTCTTGGATCGACAAAGCCTCTGTTGTTAACGCCATCGGTCAACAAAATGATGACTTTGCTTTTTGCTTTGCTATCCATTAACCGATTTACTGCCGATCCTAATCCCATGCCAATGGCCGTACCATCTTCAAGGTCGCCCCACTGTAAATTTTGAATGGTATTTATAATGATGCGTTTATCGGTGGTAATGGGCGTTTGCGTAAAGCTTTCGCCGGCATAAACCACAATGCCAATGCGGTCGTTAGTGCGTTCGTTTACAAAACGTTCGGCAACTTTTTTCAAGGCTTCCAATCGATTTGGTTTTAAATCTTGCGCCAACATACTTCCCGAAACGTCAATTGCCATAACAATATCAATACCTCTAGTGGTCTTTGATTTTGTGGTTACAGCAATATTGCGAGGTCGCGCCAAGGCAATGATTAGTATGCTCAATGCCAATAAGCGCAAGCCGTATAAAATAGGTTTTAACTTTGGCAGGATGGATGCTTGCTTTTTAAAGGCTTTGATGCTCGATATTTTTAAAGTAGCTTGGTCTTTTTTTCGCGACTTAAAAAACCAAAAAGCTAAAAAAGGAATGATTAAAAGCAACCACAAAAATTTGGGGTTTGTAAATTCAAAGTTAGCCATTTGCCACCTCCTTTTTTTCTTTAGGTTTTAAGCCATTTAAGATAAATTCGGCTACCAATCTATCGGCTTCAGCCTGATTTAAATTGGGTTTGTATTTGGCGAATTTTACCAAATCGGCCGATTTTAATAAGTCGTTTAGTTTTTCAATTGTTTGTTTATCAATCTCTAAATGACTTGATTCATTAAAATCGGAAATGGTTGATAAAAGCTCATCAGAGGTAGATTCTAATGCGGGAATTGACAAATCTTCCTCAATATAGCGTCGGATGATATCGGTCAACTCAATATAAAACACTTTTAATTGTTGTGATTTTATCAGTTGTTTTTGATCTAATGCCTTTAAGCGATCCATGGCAATAATAAAAGGTGGAACGATGCGCTTTTTGATAATTCTAATTCCTTTTTTTCGCAATAGCAAGTAAAGGGCAAGGGCTAAAAGGGCCATTACACCAATAATCCACCACAAATAAGGACGCGCATCAATCAAGGCAAAAGGTTCATCTTTAATGGTTTTTATGGGAAATAACGGTTGCTTTAAAGTATCCACTTTTACCGTTCCTACATTGATAATGATAGAATCAGTTAAATATTTTTGATTATTGATGAGGATTTCTTGTTGCGGAATAACCCACCGACCGCTGTCGAAACTGGTCAATAAAAAGCGCTTGATTAGAGTTTGGTTTAGGGTGTCGACCGGAACAGAATCTAAAACCTCAATTTTACCTAGTTTATCCTTTAACTCCGGAAAGTGCACTTTGCCCAACGGACTTACAGTAAATGACAGGTGAAATTGCTCACCTATGCGAATGGTTGTGGTGTCAATACTGGTTTTTAGCACGGGCTTTTCTTGCGAAAAACCAACTGTAAAACAGAATAATAGCAGAATGATATGTAGATTTTTTAAACTCATTTAGCACCTTTTTGTTTAAAATAGAGCAATAATTTTTTGACGTAATTTTCAGTCGTTTCAGCGTTTATAAATCCTGCGCCACTGTGTTTAAAAGCAGTCTCAAAATAATTTTTTTGTTTTAAATAATAGACTTTATAGGCCAAGCGCACTTTGTTAGAAGCCGTATTTACCAATAGGGTTTCATGAGTTTCGGCATCAAACATAGGAACCATTCCGAGATTTGGGATTTCTGTTTCGCGCTTATCAAAAATCCGGATGCCGGTTACGTCATGTTTATTGCCAACAATTTTGAGTGTTTGCTCGTAATTTTCATCCATAAAGTCAGATAAAATAAAAAGAATTACCTTCTTTTTGGCTACATTCGACAAAAATTTTAGTGCCTCAACCAGGTTTGTTTTGGTGCTTTTTGGATGAAATTCAACTAATTCACGTATAATTCGCAACACGTGTGAGCGCCCTTTTTTGGGAGGGATATACAGTTCAATGTTATCAGAAAACAGCAATAATCCCACTTTATCATTATTTTGGGTTGCCGAAAAAGCGAGTGTTGCAGCGATTTCGGTAATGATTTCTTTTTTAAATTGATTGGTAGTGCCAAAATATTCAGAATGGCTTACGTCAACCATCAACATCATCGTCAGCTCGCGTTCTTCCTCAAAGACTTTAATATAGGGTTCGTTGTAGCGCGCCGTTACATTCCAATCAATTGATCTAATATCATCCCCATAACTATATTGACGCACTTCGCTAAAAGTCATACCACGCCCCTTAAAAGAACTATGGTATTCGCCCGAAAATAGATGATTGGATAAACGCCGTGTTTTTATCTCAATTTTACGAACCTTTTTAAGAATTTCTTTGGTCTCCATAAGGGATTAATGCACTCAATTTAGATACTTAAAATGCAAAATTTAAATTGGTTAAATGGTTTAGCTAAAGCTGAATTAAAACCCTCAAAATTAAGGGACTTCAATTTGGTTTATGATTTTTTGAACAATATCTTCGGAGGTAATATTTTCGGCTTCAGCCTCATAAGTAACTCCAATACGGTGACGTAAAACATCTAAAGCAACAGCTCTCACATCTTCGGGAATGGCGTAACCACGGTGTTTTATAAAGGTGTAACACTTAGTTGCCAAGGCTAGATTGATGCTGCCTCTGGGCGATGCACCAAAACTAATTAAGGGTTTTAATTCGGCTAAGCCATATTTTTCGGGATAGCGTGTGGCGAAAATAATATCTAAGATGTATTTTTCAATTTTTTCGTCCATATAAACTTCCTGAACAGCCTTGCGTGCCTTTCTAATCTGTTCGATAGAAACAACCGCATTTATCTGATTATAACCGCCATTTAAATTTTGGCGCATAATGGTCTGTTCATCTTTAATTGAAGGATAATCAATAACGGTTTTTAACATAAAACGGTCAACTTGTGCTTCGGGAAGTGGATAAGTACCTTCTTGTTCTATTGGGTTTTGAGTTGCCAAGACCAAAAAAGGGTCGTCTAACTTAAAGGTTGTATCGCCAATGGTAATTTGACGTTCTTGCATGGCTTCAAGCAAAGCCGATTGCACTTTTGCTGGTGCGCGATTTATTTCATCGGCTAATACAAAGTTTGCAAAAATAGGTCCTTTTTTAATTGAAAATTTGCTGTCTTTTATATTGTAAATCATTGTTCCAACCACATCGGCAGGCAATAAATCGGGCGTAAATTGAATACGGCTAAACGAGCCTTGAACGGCTTTGGCAAGGGTGTTTATAGCGAGTGTTTTAGCCAAACCCGGAACGCCTTCTAATAAAATGTGGCCATTTCCTAGCAAACCGATGAGCAAACGCTCAATCATGTGTTTTTGCCCAACAATAACCTTATTCATTTCAAAAGTCAGCAATTCTACAAAGGCGCTCTCTTTTTCAATTTTCTCATTAATTGCGTGGATATCTACTTGAGTATTTAATTCCTCCATCATTAAAATAGTGTTATTAATTGTTAAATTCGGATAGCAAAATTACTATTTATAATAGTATGCCTTGTTAAAATTTGGTTAAACATAAATTTATTTACAAAAATTTTAACGCACTAAACGCATCAGTAAACAATGATAAAACCTGCTATATAGACAAATTTTTCATGTCAATATTAAAATAATGTTAACAAAACTTTGTTTTTAATAAAAATTAAATAACATTTGCCCTACCTAATATAAAAAAATTATATGAAAACAAAACTATTTATTAAAAGGGCATTTCTGTTCTTTTTGTTTATGATTCCACTTGGATTGCTTGCTCAAACGGCAAAGGGTAGAATTATTGACACAAAAGGCAATGCCATTCCTTTTGCAACCATTGTTGAGAAAGGCACAAGTAACGGCACAACTGCCGATGACAACGGAAATTTTAATTTAAAAGTTTCAAAGTTGCCAACAACCCTAGATATCTCTTCATTGGGATATGTAAGTAAATCCGTTACCACTACAACTGGTGAAGAAACCATAACCCTACAAGAAGAAAATGTAGGATTAGATGAAGTGGTATTATCAGGACTTGCATCAAATGTTAAACGAGCCAATTTAGCAAATACCGTAGCCACGGTATCTTCTAAAGACTTGGTTGGCGCTACACCACCTCAAACCTTAGATGGTGCCTTGGCGGGTAAATTCACGGGAGCTGTTGTATCTTCAAACTCCGGTGCACCAGGTGGAGGATTGTCTATTAAATTGAGAGGGGTTACCTCTATTAATAGCAACTCACAACCACTTTACATTATTGATGGTATTTATTTGGATAACTCTTCAATTGCCGGCGGTTTAAATGTTGTTTCTGCCGCGGCTGCCGGAGGTAGTGCTTCAAATCAAGACAATCCATCAAATAGAATTGCTGATATTAACCCAGATGATATTGAAAATATCGAAATTCTTAAAGGCGCTTCTGCAGCCGCTATTTACGGTTCAAGAGCTGCCGCTGGGGTAATTATTATTACTACTAAAAAAGGCAAAGCGGGCGATACTAAAGTAGATGTTTCGCAATCTTTTGGATTTAATGAAGTTATCAATTTGCAAGGAACTCGGCCTTTTACTGAAGCTAGCGTTTTACAATTTTTTGGCGCAGGTAATGTGGCATTGTTTAATGCCGCAAAAGCGAGTGGCCAACTTCATGATTATGAAAAAGAACTTTATGGCGAAAAAGGATTTATTACCAATACAAACGTTGGAATTAGCGGTGGTAATGAAAAAACAACTTTTTATACCGGATTTACGCATAATGACGAAGACGGAATTGTTAAAAACACCGGCTTTGTAAAAAGTTCTGCCCGAATTAATATTGATCATAAAATTAATGACTTTATAAAAGTATCGATTACAAGTAATTATATCACTTCAAAAGCAGATAGAGGCTTTTTTAACAATGATAATACCGGAACAACCATAGGTGTTTCGCTAGTTGGCACACCGCCTTGGGCTCAATTATTTCCAGATGCTAATGGGGTTTATCCAAACAATCCTTTTGGCGCTTCTAATCCGCTACAAACACGTGATTTAGTTACAAATAACGAAAAAATAAATCGATTTATTACAGGTGGTTCAGCCGATATCAGTATCTATAGAAATGATCATTCTGACTTAAAAGCAATCGTAAAAACTGGATTAGACTATTACACTTTAGCAACAAGAGCTATTTTCCCTAAAGATTTGCAATTTGAATCGGTTGATGGTGGCGATAATGGCGTTTCAGTTCAAGGAACAACTGAAAACAAAAACACTAGTTATTCAGCATTTTTAGTTCATAATTACCGAACCGAAAACAATGTAAATTATAGAACCCAAGCTGGGTTAACAAAAGAAACTTTTTCTAGAAATTCAATTTTATCAACAGCTAAAGATTTAATTGGATCTGAAACAAATCTTGATCAAGCCGGGTCTTTACAAGTTGAACAAACTAGACTTGATCAAAAAGACGCGGGCTTTTTTGCTCAAGAAGAAGTCAATTTTAAAGACCAGTTTATAGCAACTTTAGGTATTAGAGGTGACAAATCAACTAATAATGGCGATGCTAACGAGGTGTTTTATTATCCTAAAACTTCGCTTGCTTTAAACTTGCACAATTTCGACTTTTGGAAATTTGATAAAATTAGCCAATT
>Ga0210005_1002135_pt1 | contig 11761 bp, 10 predicted proteins | sample CryGey02umfilter_3_FD_183961 | JGI IMG/M metagenome (GOLD analysis project Ga0210005, IMG submission 183961) | Groundwater microbial communities from aquifer in Utah, USA - Crystal Geyser 4/9/14 0.2 um filter (SPAdes) (version 3) | ecosystem: Environmental > Aquatic > Deep subsurface >... | reverse complement strand
TTTTTTGCCAAAGCGACAATCGAGGGTATCAAAATCGAACCCTCTCGACTTTCTAAACATTTTGGCTCACCATTGATAATGGAAGCCATTTTTGAAATTGATGTACCTAGGTCAATGCCTAATATTTTACTCATATGTTTGTTAATAGGCGATGAGAACTTTGTTCTCATCTTCACCTTCGTCCCGCTGTTGCGGGACTCAGTTTTTAATTATTTTATGACCTTTATTTTAGCGGGCCGTAATAGCCTGCCGTTTATTTTATAACCTTTTTGGATTTCTTCAATAACAATCCCTGACGCTTTGCCTTTTGCCTCAACCGTTTCAACTACTTCCATAAAATTTGGGTCAAACTTCTCCCCCACTGATTTTATTTTTTCAACGCCCTGATTTTTTAAAAATTCTTCTAACTGGATTTTAATCTGTAAAAATCCTTGAATAACTTTATCAATATTTTCTTTCTCTTGCGAGCTTTTGTTTTGCAAAGCAAAAGTTTGGCGGGCAGCTATTTCAAAATTATCTAAAATTGGCAAAATTTTTAAAATCAATCCTACATCAGCATATTTTAAAATTTCTTCAATTCTTTCTATCTCTTCTTTTTTATAATTCAGGAAATCTGCCCTCGCCCTCTGCCAACCAGCTAAATATTCATCCTTTTGCTTTTGACACTCCTCTAATTTTCTCTTTAACTCTTCTAAGTTTTCTTTTATTTCCTCTTTTTCAGCCATATTGTCTAAAGTGTTTCCAATAATTTTGTTAAAGAGTTTAATGAATTAATATTTTTATCATAAGCCATTCTTTTAGGACCGGCTATTGCTAAAACTCCTTTTCCATCATTGGGAAAATGGCACTTGGAAATAATTATACTAAAATCTTTTACTTTAGAAAAAGGATTTTCTTTCCCAATATAAACCTTAATTCCAGAGTTAATCTTAATATCTTCAATTTCCTTTTCAAAATGTTTAATCACGTCAGCAAAGTCAGTAATAACTTTTGTTTCCTTAAATTCTGGCTCTCCAAGAACATCTTCCCAACCTTCCTTCCAAAAAAGGTCTTCATCGAATAAATAACCTAAGGCTAAAGAGTTTGATGAAAACGAGGCTAAATTCTTGGTTAGGGACTGGAGAAATCGAACCCCGTCCCCCATTTCTCTCTCAATTAAATCTTCTACTTTTAAAAGAGTTTTTTCTTTTGGGAATCCTTTTTCAAATAAATTATCAACAAAAAATCGATATCCCTTATCTGTTGGTACTCTGCCTGCCGAGGTATGGGGTTGATATAAAAAACCGGTATCAGTAAGTTTTTGCATCTCAATTCTGATAGTCGCCGGGCAAATTCCAAAATGATGTTTTTCCTCTAAAAACTCAGAGCTAACTGGCTGAGCTAAATCAATATAATCGGCGACTATCCTATTTAAAATTTCTTTTTGTCTTTCGGTTACTATCATCATTACCATTATATCAGACCCAAATCAGCAGTCAAGACCTCTGAGTGATAATTTTAAGATGGGGCTCACTCTATTATCGCTTGGTGCGAAGGTTGACATGGTTGTTAATTTCTTCTTTTTTGCTAAACTATTTTAATGGTATCTAATTTATAAAAAATATGCGGAATGTAATTGAGTATAAAAATTTAATCTGGATAGATATAATTGAACCAAATGAAGAAGACATTGAATATATAAAAAATAAATTTAGATTACATCCCTTAACCTTTAAAACCATAATCCCATCCATCCATTATCCAGATATAGATGTTTTTAGAAATTACATTTTTATAATTTTACATCATCCGCATTTAAAAGAGAATGGAGAAATTCAAATTCAAGAATTTGATATTATTCTTGGAAAAAATTATCTTATTACTAATCACTATGAAAAAATTACCCCTTTAAATGACATTTTTGATGAATGCTCAAAATCGGATATAAAAAAGAAAGAATATATGGAAAAAAGTATAGGTTTTCTTTTTTTTATAATTCTAAACAGGTTTTTAAAAGAAAATTTGTCCAAAATTGACCGGATAGAATATGAAATTGATTTAGTTGAAAAAGAAATATTTTTAGAAAAGGAAAAAAAGATGGTTAAAGAAATTTCTCATCTTAAAATGAAAATTATTGATTTTTGGAGAATAATTGAACCCCAAAGAGTGGTTTTTAACTCTTTAATAAATATTGGAGTAAACTTTTTTGGCCAAGAGTTCAGACATTATTTTTCTACCCTTTTTAGAATCCATCGAAAAATTGAAAATACCCTGAGAACTTCAAAAGAAGCAATAGAATCTTTAGAGGAAACAAATCATATCCTTGTAACCTTAAAAATGAACGAAATAATAAGGATCTTGACCATTGTTTCCGTAATTCTCCTACCTCTCACCTTATTAGCAAGTATTTGGGGCATGAATACAAATTTTCTTCCTTTTAACGAAAGTGTTTTTGATTTTTGGCTAATTGTTGGATTAATGTTGATTATTTCCTCGGGGATGCTCTTATATTTCAGAATGAAAAAATGGCTCTAACAAACCGCGTCACCAATATTATTGCTTTTTTACTTTTGATTTTTATGTTTGTTCTGGCTGTTTTTAGTATGAAAGACGATTCTGTCACTATGGATGAATTGGCCCATCTACCGGCAGGTTATTCCTATTTGACCCAAAAAGATATGAGGTTAAATCCTGAACACCCGCCACTGATGAAAGACTTGGCAGCTATTCCCTTGCTTTTCATTAAAAATATAAATTTTCCATCGGAGATAGGAGCCTGGAAAGAAGATGTCAATGGTCAATGGGCTTTTGGATTTAATTTTCTTTATCAGAGCGGTAACCCGGTAGACAAAATGATTTTCTGGGGCCGGATCCCAATGATTTTGATTTTAATTTTACTTGGATTTTACATTTTTAAATGGACAAAAGAGCTTTTTGGTCAAAAAACTGCCATCCTTGCTCTATTTTTATTTTCCTTTTCTCCAACTTTTTTGGCTCACGGAAGACTGGTTACCACTGACGTCGGAGCAGCAGCCGGAGTATTTATTGCCACTTATTATTTTATTAAGGCATTCCAACAACCTATTAAGAAAAATATTATTCTGGCTGGAATTGCTTTTGGTTTAGCTGAACTTTGTAAATTCTCGGTAATCCTTTTAGTTCCCCTTTTTGCTATTTTAGCTTTAGCATGGTGGTTGGTTAAGTTGGGAACCTGGCGGAAAGCACTCAAAATATTTATTTTAGTAATGCTAATTGGTTATATTTTAATCTGGCCAATCTATCAATATCATGTTTGGAACTATCCCGCAGAAAGGCAAGTCAGAGATGCCGGAGTTGCTCTTTCTGATTATCCCGATTTAATTAAAAAACCAATATTATTCGCAACCGATAAACCAATCTTAAGGCCTTATGCTCAGTACTTAACCGGACTTTTGATGGTTTTTCATCGGGCGGCATTTGGCAATACCACTTATTTTTTGGGCGAGGTCTCGAATTTGGGCTGGAAAAATTATTTCCCAGTAGTTTATTCAGTAAAAGAACCGTTGGCTTTTCACATTTTAATTTTAATTGCTCTTTTATATGCGGCCTTTTTGATCAAAAAACCCCCGCACCAGAAACTTCGTTTCGGTGCGGGACTGGTCCAGCACCGAGCTCTGCTCTGGTGCTGGGCATTTTGGCAAAATACTTTTCAAAGGATGAAGAGCTGGATAAAAAATCATTTTCCCGAATTTGCCATGCTCTGCTTTATCGGTCTTTATTGGACAGTCTCTTTAGTTAGCAGTCTCAATATTGGAGTCCGTCATTTATTGCCGGTTTTTCCTTTCACAATTTTATTAGTTAGTGGAATGATAGGAAATTTAATAAAATCACCGTTTTTGAAGTTAAAACTTACTATTTTGGGAATTTTGATTTTATGGCAGGCAGTTTCGGTAATTTCTATTTATCCCCATTTTCTTGCTTATTTTAATGAATTGGCAGGAGGCCCGAGTCAGGGTTACATCTATACTGTTGATTCTAATCTCGACTGGGGTCAAGATTTAAAACGGCTGGCGCAATGGGCAGATAAAAACCTGCCTGCCGGCAGGCAGGTCTATGTCGATTATTTTGGCGGCGGCAACTCTCAGTACTATCTAAAAGAAAAATATGCCCCCTGGGAGGGACAAAGAAATCCAGAAGAATTTCCTAAAGGAAATTATCTGGCAGTATCGGCAACCCTTTTACAGGGAGGTAGAGGCGAGCCGGCTCCTGGCTTCAACCAGCCAACCGGTTACTATCGATGGTTAAATAAATACACACCAATAACAAAAATCGGCTACTCAATATTTGTCTACCGGATCGAAGAGACAAATGTCTCTTCTCTCGACTCAGTTGAAGTTTCGTCTATCGATTAACCGAGCCGCAGCGAAGGGTGGAAAAGAGGATTTATCCTCTTTGATTAACCGAGCCGCAGCGAAGGGTGGAAAAGAGGATTTATCCTCTTTGATTAACCGAGCCGCAGCGAAGGGTGGAAAAGAGGATTTATCCTCTTTGATTAGTCTCGGTATTTAAAAGGAGCTAAGTTTCCAAATCGCAAATCAATATATTCTAAATCCTTTCTTCTCTCAAGAGGAATTTCTTTTTCTAAAACCGCCCCGAGCTTTGTTAATTGCCAGTTGATATCTCCTTCTAAATTAAAATAAATCTCCCAACCTTCAGAGGTTTTAACATTTAGTCTCTCTTCCGAAACAACTAAAATTTCTGGAGACTCAATCTTTAAGTCCGTTTTTAGTTTAAATTCAATTTCTAAAATTTTAGATAATAATTCTTTTTCAATTACTTTTTCTCCTAATTTTAATTCTTTCGTCGCATCTAAATTTCGAATGATTATTTGTTGAGGTTTAACATCAACAACTTGTTCAAAAATTATTCCCTCTCGGTCAATAAAAAAGATGTTTTCATTTTGAAGAAAAATTGCTACCGGCTTTCTCTCTTCAATTTCAATTAACATCGTATCGGGAAAACTCCTTTTCAAATTTACTTTAGCCAGCTGAGGAAATCTTTCTAAAACCATTTCATTTATTTCCTTTAAATTAATTAAGAAAATACTTTTTGAAGGGTGGGATAATATTTTTTTCTCAATTTGATTTTGAATAACCTTTTGAAGGTTCTCGGTTAGAACTTTTTGATTCCCGGAAATTTTAATTTCTTTAATCTGGAAGAAAGAGGAAAAATAAATTAAATAGAAAATTCCAACAATTACTACAAAAATTAAAATTCCGAGCCCAAAAAATCGATTGCGAAAAATCGGTTTTTTCTTTTTAACTCGATATGGCTTTCGATACTTCTTCATAGCCCTCTTTTTGTTCTCCTGAGTTTTTCAAAAAGAAAAGTCAGCCAATATTTTTTGAAAAGCGGGAAATCCTGAGTTTTAACATATTCATATGGTTTTCCACCAAAGCCCATCTTAAAAAGAGTCGGTCCTGCCCAAGGATGTTTGGGATTTTCTTCTGGATTAACGTATCCCCAAAAATCATACAAAATACAGCCTCTTTTTTTGGCTTCTTTTATTGCTTCCCACAAGAGATAATAAGCTATTGGAATTTTATGATATTGAGGCAATAAAGCAGCATGGTGATAAAAACCGATATTTGACCAAAAAAGAACAAAAGCTCCCGCTACAACCTCTCCTTTGTACTTACCAAAAAATAAGGAAATCTGATTATCAGGCTGGAAAGCTAAAAATTCGTTTTTTAAATATTTTAAAGAAAAGGGAATGAAATGCTGCAATTTAACAACTTCTTGCTGAAGTTTATCAAAAATATCAATATCTTCGCTTTTTTGGCTCTGAAAAATTTCAATAGCTTTGTTTTTTTCTGCCTGGCGAATTAAATAGCGAGTGGTTTTCCGCATTTGGATTAGAAGTTCTTCTTCAGAAGGAGTGATGTCTAATTTCCAGCTTGCTTCGGGGTGCATGTGAATTGGCGCTAATCTAAATCCTAATTTTTTGAAAATTTCCTCATTTTCATTGCTTCTTTCTAAAATTGGACTTATCCTAATAAAATCTACTTTTTCTTCCTTGGCAATCTTTTTTAACTCTTCTAATAGTATTTTTAGTATTTCATATTTGAAATTTGGCTTGCAAGCCTGAGCCTTGGCGAAGGCGGGCCCGTGAGAGACAAGCAGAAACGTTCCCCTTCTGGCAACCGTTTTCACCACTAAAGCAGCCGAAACTAATTCATTATTTTCAAAAATTCCCATTCTCCAAATTTTTCCGCCCGAGGCGGATCCCATTATTCTATTAAACTCTCCCCAATTCCAAGAACTCAAAAAAGTCTTTTCCGTACATTCCAGAAGAAAATTCTCCCAAATATTTTTATCTGTTATTTCTCTAACTTCCATAAGATTTAAGAAAAGCTACGATTTTTTTAGCTTCTTTTTCTGAAATATTAATGTGGGTAGGAAGATTCACAATATTTTGAGCTACTTTTTCTACTTGGGGACAACTACCGAAAAGATAACCCATCTTATCGATATCAGTATCCGGTGGAACCACTGGACTTTTTCTCCAGCCATCATCTAAAAAAATCTTTTTCCTCCTAAGCTTTTGTAAAATTTCATCGATATCGAAATTTACTAAAATTGGATAGCGCATAAAAGCAGGTTCTCTCCCTTCCTGACTTTTGGCTAATGGTAAATTAAAACCAGTATTTTTTAATTCCTTTTCATAGAAACTTGCCGTTTTCCGTCGATGGTTATTGAATTTTTCTAATTTTTTAAATTGATTAAGAGCTAAGGTGGCCAGAGCATTTGGAAAACGTTTTGGGAAATATTTAGGAATCTTTCCCCTTTTTTCTTTTTTATAAACCGATTTTGATAAAATTGAAAGTTTGTGAAAAAGACCTAAAAGAAGTCTTCCTAAATATTGATTTAAACCATAAGCTGGCAAAATTAAGCAATTGATTAAAATTGGATGTAAAAGTTGCTGAAAAATCCAGAAATTCGAAGGGTAATCTAATTTATCTCTAAATTCCTTTATCCTCTCCCCCATTTTTTCATTATTAGTTATAATCATTCCGCCAAATACCGAAGAAATTATCTTATCTCTCCCAAAAGAGAAAAAAGCTACGTCTCCAAAAGTGCCGCAAAATTTTCCTTGGTATTTAGCTCCTAGAGAATGGGCGCAATCCTCAATTAAAAAGAGGTTATTTTGTCGCACAAATTTTAAAATTTCCTCAATTTGAGCCGGCCAACCAAAGGTATGTTGAATCATTACTGCTTTTGATTTAGGAGTGATTTTCTTTTTTAAATCAACTGGGTCAAGATTTATTGTATCATCAATATCTACAAAAATTGGTTTTGCTTTTCTTTTCAAAATCGGATTGACTGCCGAATTACAAGTAAAACTCTGAAGTAAGACTTCATCATCTTTTTTAATATCCAAAGAATCTAAAATTGCCATCAATCCACTTCTCCCACTGTTAAAAGAAATCGCATATTTCACTCCTAAATATCTCTTAAATTCTTCCTCCAACCCAACACTACGCGGCCGGGTCGCGTAGTGATTGATTTTCCAATTCCAGGGTTGGAAAAGCAATTTTAAAGCCAATCGAATATCATCTTTTTCAGTATTTGGCGACAAAGATATTGAAATTGGGCGAAATAAACTCATGATTAGAACTATTCAACTAATAAACTAACTAACTGACTGGGTACCCTGTTTTCCAAAAGAATTAGATCGCCGGGATTACAAAAACTTTTTAATTTTTCAAAAATTTCTTTTGGGTTTTCAATAAACAAAGCTTTGGAGCCTACCCCTTCTTGAATTTCTTCAAATCTATCTTTGGTCGTGATAATAGCTAAAGCGCAAACTTCGCCGATTTTTTGGCCGATTCTTTTATGAACTTTTTTTGAGGCCTTACCTAATTCAATCAAGCAAGGCATAACAATAACTTTCTTTTGTGGCCAGATTTTCAAATATTCCAAATGACTGAGAACTCCATCGGGATTCGCTGAATATGTAGCATCAATAATATTTAATCCATCTATGCCCTTTTTCAACTGCATCCCGCTTTGTTGAGGTTTAATATCAACACAGGCTTTTGAGATTTCTTCAAGAGTCATTCCTAATTCCCTAGCGCAAATAACTGCCGCTAAGACATTTGAAATATTTTGGGAGCCCATTAAATTAACTTTGAAATCGGCTATCTCATCCCGAAGGGCGACCCTAAAAGTTATGAAATCTTTTTCGGCTCGAACGTTATAAGCCAAAATATCTAATGGCAATCCTGAGATTGAAGATTGGAGACCATAAACTCTTTTTTTAATCAATGTTCTTTTGTAAAGCTCAAAACAGTATTCATTATCGCCATTAAAAATTGCCAAACCATCTTCGGGCAACGATTTAATTAGTTCATACTTTCCTTTTATAATATTTTCTTGGCTCCCAAAAGTTGCCATATGTTGTTCATTTATCCCGGTGATGACTCCAATTTTTGGTTTGGCAATGTCACAAAGTAATTTTATTCCTCCTCTATTATAAGCTCCCATCTCAACAATAAAAATTTCATGCTCAGGTTTTAAATCATTTAAAATGCAAAGTGATACTCCCACTTCTGAATTTTGATGCTCGGCGGTTTTTAAAACTTTAAATCTCTCAGATAAAATGGTAGCCAAAAATTCTTTAGTTGCGGTTTTCCCATAAGAACCGGCAATTCCAATCACTAAAAGTTCTTTAAATTGAGCCCGTTTTTCTTTGGCCATTCTAATAATTTGATTTCTTCCTAAAACTGCTAAGGGTTGGAAAATAAGAACAATTGCTGAGACAATTAGCGGAGTTAAAATATCGAAAACGAGAATTCCTAAAGCATACCAAATAATTTCTTCGATATATTGAAAGAGAATAAAAAGAAATAAAATTTCGAGAACTAAAGCTACTGAAATTAAAAAAGCAGTTTTTTTAGTTAAAACTGGCTTTATTAATTTTTTTTGGAAATAATCCGTTAAGAATTTTCCAGTCTCAAGAAGATATAGAACAAATAAGAAGATTAATGAAAGCCCAAATATTAGACCACCGGCTTCCTGAAAAACGTAAGGTAAGAGAGGATGATATTGGACAGAAACTCTAAATACAACCGGGCTCCAGACAAAAAGAGTAAGTAAGAATGCTAAAAAAAGAAGGATTTTTAAAAAAATAAGCTTATTTATCAAAAGCTTTTCCCCTTTTTCGGTCCGAAAATGGTCTAAAAAACGGCCAATGTGGTATTCTTTTAATTGCCAAAGATAAAGCCAAAATAAAATGGCTTTGGTTTCCCGAATGAACCAGAAAGTAGATAGAAGAAAAAGCATGGTTAGGCGGGTTTAATAAATTGAACTATAATTTCGGCTAATTCTTCCGGAGCCTCTCGATGGGGGCTATGTCTTGCTTTTGGAATGATTTTGAGTTCTGAACCTTTAATTTTTTCTTTGATATAATAGGCATCTTTTACTGGCAAAACATCATCTTTTTTCCCCCATAAAATTAAGGTTGGGATTTTGATTTTTTCTAAAATCATCTCTAAGGGTTCTTCTTTCCCTATTTTTTTCATCGTTTCTTTCATCATTCCGTCGGCAACGTAATAATCTTTCGTTCCAGCCAGTTTATATATTAATTTTTCAGCCAGAGGATAAAGTATTTTAAAACCGGGTAAAGAAAAAACTTTTTTACCAAGATAGCTAATATAATAAAAAAGGTAGGTTTTGATACTCTTTCTTTGGATTATAGCCGGGGAAACTAAAATAAGCTTATCAATCTTCTCAGAAAAATTAGTGGCGAGCTTTACCGCCAGTCCTCCGCCGAAAGAATGGCCCAAAAGATTAAATTTTTCCCAATTTCTTTCTTTTACTTTTTGAAAAATCCAGCTTAGATAATCATCTCTTCCCCAAGGTTTTGGAGGAGGAATGGTCTTCCCAAACCCGGGAAGGTCAAGCACAAAAACTTCTACTCCCCGCTTTTCAAGTAATTCCTTGACTTTGTGCCATCTCCCAGAATTTGAACCCCAGCCATGCAAAATTAAGAGAGGAGAACTCATCATTTTCCAATTTTCTTAAACTTCAAATATTTTTCCAAAACCTCTGGCACCTTTATACTCCCATCTCGTTGTTGATAATTTTCAATAATGGCAATTAAGGTTCTTCCAATGGCAAAAGCGGTACCATTTAGGGCGTGAGTAATCGCAAGTTTCTTGGTTTTAAAATCTCGATAGCGAATGTTTAATCTTCTTGTCTGAAAATCGGTATCATTAAAGGTGGTATGGGTTTCTCGATAACGATTCTCGGAGGGCATCCAGGCTTCAATATCATAGGCAGCAGCTGCTGGAAAACCAAGGTCGCCAGTACATATTTGAATGACTCTGTAGGGAATTTTTAAAGATTGCATTAATTTTTCCTGGCAGGATAATAAAAATTGATGCTCTCGGCTGGATTTTTCTGGATGACAGATGCTAAACATCTCAATTTTATCAAATTGATGGACCCGGAAAATCCCCTTGGTATCTTTACCATAAGCTCCAGCTTCTCGACGAAAACAAGTGGAGAAGCCAAGATATCTTCTTGGTAAGTCTTTCTCATCAAAAATTTCATCTGCATGCATGGCCGCAATTGGCTGTTCGGCGGTTCCCGCTAAATAGGCATTATCTTTTTCAATAAAATATCTTTCCGGCTTATCTTTTTCTGAAAGATGGCCTGACTTTTCCAACATTTCGGGTTTCAGCATTATTGGCGGAATAACGGGAATAAAGCCGTCCTTTATTAAGGTTTCGAAAGTGAAATTTATTAAAGAAAATTCAAGTAAAACTGCTTCCTTTTTTAAAATACCAAAACGAGTCCCGGAAATTTTAGCCGCTCTTTTGACATCAATTAAATCTAAATTCTCGGCGAGTTCTAAGTAATTTTTTGGCTGGAAATCAAATTTCGTCGGCTCTCCCCATTTCTTTAAAACAATGTTTTCTTTTCCATCTTTGCCCACTGGTACATCATCAAAAGGCAAATTAGGAATTTGAAGCATTAAATTATTAAATTCTCCTTCTGATTCTTTTAAGACTTTAGTCAATCTATCGCTATTTTCATCGAGCTCGCGCATCTCTAAAATCAGTTTTCGTTTTTCTTTCTCATCTTTTGTCCGAGAGATAATTTTTGAAGCTTGATTTTTCTGAGCCAGCATATCTTCTAAAGCCTGGAGGGTTTGGCGCCTTTTTTTATCGACTTCCAAAAGCAAATCAACATCAACTTTGATATGTTTTTGTTTACAGCTTTCCTTTACCTTATCTGGGTGATTTCTTATAAATTTAATATCAAGCATTTTTGCTAGGCGATGAAGCTAAAACTTTATCTTTAGGCTTCGCTCGCTCGCCTAATTAATGAATGATATTTTTCTGGCTGAAAAGGTTTCATTTTATAAATTTTTGTTGCCAATTTCATTTTTTCCAATTCTTTTGCTAAATTCTCGGTAAAAGCTTTCTGATCGTAGCCAAGACAAATAACATCGGGGTTTATTTCTTCAATAATTCCATAAGGATGAGCTTCATAACCTAATCTTGCCTCATCTATTAACTTACATCTTTGAAGGATTCTTAATCTTTCTACTTCATTTTTTGAAGGGAAGCGGTTTTTTATCCTTTTTACAGTCTTATCTCTAGCTACTACCGCTATTAAGTAATCGCCATATTTTTTGGCTTGTTCGAAAAAATTAAGGTGACCGGGATGAAGACCATCGAAAGTTCCAAAGATTAAAACTTTTTTCATATTTCTAATGTCTAATTTATAAAAT
>Ga0210005_1002124_pt1 | contig 11808 bp, 12 predicted proteins | sample CryGey02umfilter_3_FD_183961 | JGI IMG/M metagenome (GOLD analysis project Ga0210005, IMG submission 183961) | Groundwater microbial communities from aquifer in Utah, USA - Crystal Geyser 4/9/14 0.2 um filter (SPAdes) (version 3) | ecosystem: Environmental > Aquatic > Deep subsurface >... | reverse complement strand
TACTACTGGGATCCCGACCCCGATAGCAAAATTTGCGAGCGTAGTTCAGTGGTAGAACGCTGTCCTGATAAGACAGAGGTCGAAGGTCCGATTCCTTCCGCTCGCACCGAAGCAAATTTGCTATGGGTCACAGTAAGACAGGGGTCCTCGGTCCGACCTGTCCCGTTATAATCGAGAGTAACGAGCTTTGTTTCGGGATTCCAAGTACACGTACAAAAAAATGGATAATTTGAAAATAGGATTCATAGGTCAAGGTATGGTCGGAAAAAATATGGCTGATGATTTTTCAGATCGTGGCTATGAAGTTGTTCGTTATTCTCTTGATTCGGAGCATTTGGTTAATAAGGAGAAGATAAAAGAATGCGATGTCGTTTTTATTGCTGTTCCCACTCCCACCACTCCCGAAGGTTTTGATGATTCAATTTTAAAAAAAGAGATAAAACTGGTTGGCTCCGGAAAGATCGCTGTTATAAAGTCAACGGTTTTGCCCGGCACCACACAGGCGATTCAAGAAGAAAACCCAAACATTTTTGTTCTTCATTCACCCGAATTTCTCGTAGCTTCCAACGCCCCAGAAAACACAAGGAAACCTTTGAGAAATATTATTGGCATACCAAAGGACGGTGAAGAGTACAAAAATAAAGCGCTATTTATTTTGTCCATTCTACCAAAAGCATCATATGAAAAAGTTACTTCTTCCGACACAACAGAGCTTATAAAATATGTAGGCAACAATTTTCTGTATACCAAAGTCGTTTTTATGAACATCATGTATGATTTAGCGACAAATATTGGAGTAAATTGGGATGAAGTAAGTGAGGCGGTAAGTAATGATCCGAGGATTGGGAAAAGCCATATGAACCCCACCCATGCCTCCTTGGAGGGGAAAACCTCTCCAGGTAGAGGTGCTGGCGGGTATTGTTTTCCCAAGGATTTTGAAGCTTTTTTGCAGTTTTATAAAGGGAAAATGAGCGATGATGCAAACGGTTTTCTGGTGCTTGAAACTTTGCGAAATAAGAATGTGGAACTTTTAAAACAAAGCGGAAAAGACGAAGAGATACTAAAAGGTATTTACAATGTATAATTAAAAGCGATGGGAATATTTTTTGATGATAATAAACCAAAGGTGACCGACGATGAGTGGAGGAAGCAGGTTAGGTACGCCCTGTCCAGTCGTGGTTTAAACGAAAGAGAGATAAATTTTGTTGAAATGATTTTTTATGGAGATTTCCATGAAAAACGCTACGAAGACAAGGGGCTTCAAGCGGACGAGATTGAACGAGGTATAAAAATGTTAAAGGAAAAAAGAAACCTACACACTTTAACGGATAAACAAATTTCAATTGTAGAAGAGGAGTTAATGAAAAAATTGTAATTTAATTAAACATAGAGTTGTGGAATTATAATAAAAAAATTATGTCAAAACAAAGATTAGAACTAATATTGGGAATAATACTGATAATAACCCCCTCAACGGGATTTCCTTTGTCTTTCAAATTTTTTATTGTTTTTGCTATTGGTGTCGCCATTGTAATCATTTCTTTATTGGATGCCATAAAGAGAAGGGTGGGCGATTTCCACCACAAAAAAACAAGTATTACGCGGGAAAGTGAACCTGTTCAAAGCGACAGGCAAGGATTAAATTCCATTAGTGACCCAAGGTTTCAAAGCGAACAATTTACCACCCAAGAAGAGGGGGAAGCATCTAAATGAAAAAATTAAAAGGGAAGCTTACCATCTATGTATTATTTGTAGTTCTGATTTTTGTCTTTGTCGCTTATTTTATAGTTCCAAAGATTTTTGTTGTTTCTTATTCAAACATTGAAATCAAAAATGACCCTCAAATCTCTACCGAAGAAGATGAAAATAAGTTTACAGTTACGCACATAGAAACTCCAAATGCCGTAAAGGGTATTTATATGACAGCTTGCGTTGCCGCTACCCCATCCTGGAGAGAAGATTTATCAAAGTTTATTGCCGACACAGAACTTAATTCTGTTGTCATTGATATAAAAGATTATTCCGGGACAATTTCACTGGTTAACCCCGATCTTCAAGGGGATGATGTCACTGGCTGTAGGGTCGCCGATATGATGGAGTTTGTGGATATTCTTCACAAGAAAGGCATATATGTAATAGGTCGCGTAACGGCTTTTCAGGACCCGTATTATGCCAAGCGCCATAGCGATCTTGCCGTTAAAAGCAAATCAACGGGAGGAATATGGAAGGACAAGAACGGTTTGTCCTTCATTGATGTCGGGGCAAAACCGTATTGGGATTATATTGTGGACATCACAAACGCTAGCTACGAAATGGGATTTGATGAAATAAATTTTGATTATGTCAGGTATCCTTCCGATGGCAATATTTCTGATATGCGTTTTGATTGGAGTGTTGGTACTTCTACAAAAGCGGAGATGATGGAGAAATTTTTTTCTTACTTGCATCAGGAGCTTAAAGGTAGTGGTGTAAAAACTTCAGTCGATTTATTCGGTCTTGTTACGGTGGCACAAGACGACCTCGGTATCGGGCAGGTGCTTGAAAGAGCGTTACCGTATTTTGATTATGTGTATCCTATGGTCTACCCTTCACACTTTGCCCCGGGGTCTGGTGGATTTGCTAAGCCCGCTGAAAGTCCTTATGGTATCGTTCAGTATTCTATGGCGGGCGGTATAGAAAAAGAGCGCGCTTGGAATATTGCAAACGGCAGAGCCACCTCTACTCCATCAAAATTGCGTCCTTGGCTTCAAGATTTTGATTTGGGCGCGAACTATGGAGTAGCTGAAGTTCAAGCTCAAATAAAGGCGACATACGATGTCGGTCTAAACGGTTGGCTACTTTGGGATGCGGGGAATAAATATACAAGGGCGGCGATTAGGGAAGAATAACGAATGAAGAATAAGGAATTAAGAAAAGAGGTTTGGAAAACTTTTTTTAAAGGTAAAAAAATTACAGTAATAGGTCTCGGACTTTTAGGTCGAGGTGTTGGAGATGTGGAATTTTTTGCGAGAGAGGGTGCAAAACTTATAGTTACAGACCTAAAAACAAAGTTGCAACTTAAAAAGAGCCTGGACAAACTTAAGAAATACAAAAATATCCGCTACACCCTTGGAAGGCACAAGTTTGAGGATTTTGAAAATCGTGATTTTGTATTGAAAGCGGCTGGTGTACCTCTTGACTCCCCTTATATTTTACATGCAAAAAAGTTCGGGGTGCCAGTCTATATGAGTACCTCACTTTTTGCAAAAATGACAAAAGGGATCATTGTCGGCGTTACCGGTACTCGGGGTAAAACCACCGTTGCTTATATGTTGTACAAGATTCTTTGTGATGCGCACAAAGGGAAAAAAAGAAAAATATTTCTTGGAGGAAATATACAAGGAATGGCCACATTGCCTCTTGTCTCAAAAGTAAAAAAGGGTGATGTTGCTGTTCTTGAACTTGATTCTTGGCAACTACAGGGGTTTGGGGATATGAAAATAAGCCCACAAATTTCTGTTTTCACAACCTTTATGCCTGATCATCTCAATTACTACAAGCACAATCTGGGTGTATATTTTTCAGACAAAGCCAATATTTTTAAAAATCAAAAAGCGGGAGATGTACTCATAGCGGGAGAACAAGTTAAAACCTTGTCCAAAAATTTGAAAAGGTGTTTTCCAAAAAAAACTAAGTTTGTTTCAAAACAAATGTTACCCAATGAGGTTTGTATGAAAATTCCGGGCGAACACAACAAATACAACGCAGCCATCGCTTATATTGCTGCGCGGTCTTTAAAAATTTCCCACAAGGACATTATTCAATCACTCTCAAGTTTCAAAGGTGCTTCTGGTAGGTTGGAGAAAATTACGACCGCTAATAAATTTGATGTGTACAATGATACGACATCAACCACGCCAGAGGCGCTAAAGGTTGCCCTTGAAGCATTGGGAAAAAAAAGAAATATAGTACTTATTATGGGTGGTTCCGACAAAATGATTAACCTTTCTATTCTAAAGAAATTAATAGCCAAATATGTAAAATCCGTTTTTTTAATTCCGGGTACGGGTACAGACCGCATGCTAAAGGAAAAAATTATTGCAAAAACTGTCAAAATTTTTCAATTGAAAAATTTTGACTTGATAGTAAAATCCGCCCTAGACTGCGCAAAAAAGGGCGACACGACACTTTTCAGTCCGGGATTTGCGTCATTCGGTATGTTTAAAAATGAATATGATAGAGGTGAGAAGTTTGTATCTTTGGTACAAAAATATAAAAAACAAAAGACCGCACCAAGATAGGTGCGGTCCAGTTGGGTACTCGGTCAGGGAATTCGCTCCGCGATTGCCTTGCGAAGGTCTGACATTTCCTTGGGGATTGCGTCAAGAAGCTCTCGCAAACAACCCCCGTTCATTCGAAGAACTTCAGGAAGGAGCTCCCTGTATGCGGTCCAGCGGTTGATCTGCCTCAGGTCCACATTGAGGAATCTGGAATTTCCCATATTGGACTCCGTTGTGAAAGTGAAAGGAACAATATTCCACGAACATTCTATATTTTTTTTACTCACTGTCAAATATGGAGAATTTCGCTATACTAATAACAGAATGTATAACCCGGAAAAAGTCACATATTTTGCAGAAACAGACTCAAGGAACAAAAGAGTAAAATTCGGTATAAAAGCCAAAGACCGTACTCGTCATGTCTATGTCATAGGAAAGACGGGAATGGGCAAATCAACTCTTTTGGAAAATATGGCAGTTCAAGATATCCAAAATGGAGAAGGCCTTGCTTTCATAGATCCTCATGGCAAAACAGCCGATTTACTTTTGGAGTATGTGCCGGAGGAGCGCTTAAAGGATGTTGTTTACTTCGCCCCATTTGATACCGATTATCCCATCTCTTTTAATGTTATGGAAGATGTCGGTCCGGACAAGAGGCACTTGGTCTCAAACGGCCTTCTTTCCGCTTTCAAAAAAATATGGGTTGATGCGTGGAGTGCCAGGATGGAATATATTTTGTCCAATGTTATTTTGGCGCTTTTGGAATACCCGGGTTCAACCTTGGTCGGCATCAACAGAATGCTTGCAGACAAAGAATATAGGAACAAGGTTGTTGCAAACATTTCAGACCCTTCCGTGAAATCTTTTTGGACCGATGAGTTTGCAAAGTACGGTGAGCGTTATATGCAAGAAGCCGGAGCCGCTATTCAAAACAAAGTCGGTCAGTTTATTGCCAACCCTCTGGTTCGAAACATTATTGGGCAACCAAAGTCCAGTTTTGATTTCAGGGATGTTATGGATGGACAAAAAATAGTAATCGTCAACCTTTCAAAGGGTCGGGTAGGAGAAGCTAACGCCAATCTTCTCGGAAGTATGATTATTACAAAAATTTATTTGGCCGCTCTTTCTAGGGCTGATGTTAACGAGACAACTCTAAGCAAACTTCCAAATTTCTATTTATATGTGGACGAATTTCAGTCGTTTGCCAATGAATCTTTTGCTGATATTCTTTCCGAAGCTAGAAAATATAGACTCAATTTGACAATAGCACATCAGTATATTGAGCAAATGTCAGAAGAGGTCAGAGCTGCGGTTTTTGGTAACGTTGGCACGATGGTTACATTCAGAGTGGGGGCATTTGACGCAGAAGTCCTTGAAAAAGAATTTGCTCCTGTTTTTACGGCAGAGGATTTGGTAAATCTTGGTTTCATCCAGATTTACTTAAAACTTATGATAGATGGGGTTTCTTCCCAGCCTTTTTCCGCTACAACAATGGCTCCCATCGGTAAACCGACCCTAAGCCACAAAGAAGAAATCATAGATAATTCTCGCAGTAATTTTTCAAGACCCAGGGCAATTGTTGAGGCCGCCATTAGGGCTTGGCACGAAGAGGGAGCAAAGAGAGATTTTGACAATAGCAGGCCTAAAAAGCCAGATATCAAAAAAGAGAAACAAATTATGTTTGAGGAATTGATGAAAACAGAGAAGAAAGAAGTTAACCGTGAACCTCAAAATAAAATATCTCTTGAAAATTTAAAATCAAATTCTAATAGAAATTCCAAAAATCCAAGCAAAGAAAATCTGTCACAGTTGCGAGAAGCTCTCGCTTCCATAGTCAAAAACTCCAAAGAAACAAAAACGGACGAGATTGTTAGGCCAGACAAAGCAGAAACCAACACAGACAAAGTTAATCCCCAGGCAAATCAACCACCAAAGACAAAGACTGTTGAAGAGGGTTCTAAACCAAAAGAAATTTCACAAGACGAGCTCATAAACCTTCTTAAGGTGGATGAAAATTAAAAAATCATTGTTTTAAAGGACAAAACATCAATCACATTAAAAACACTCTAACATTCTCAAGAATGTTAGAGTGTTTTTCAGAAAGTGATATAATCATTTTGTTATGTCAAACAAAAAAACATCCACCAAAACATCCAAACAAATTGAACGCCACATGAAAGGTGTATCTAATCATTGGCGCATAGATATGATTTTGTTTATTGGTGAAAATGAAACGGCAACACTTGAGGAAATGGTCGATGCATTAAAAATAAATGTGAAAACAGCTTCAGAGCACGCCCGCAGACTTACCCAAGCCGGTTTGGTTAATAAAAAATATGTAGGAAGGAATGTTGAACACTCTCTGTCGCCTTATGGAAAACATTTTGTCAGATTTATCAATCACTTTAAAAAAACATTCTAACATTCTCAAGAATGTTAGAATGTTGTAAGATGGGGGTGGGGTGGTAGTATTTTAGAACGCAATATGAAGCGGGTACTTATTTTTTCAACGGCATATCTGCCACTTGTGGGTGGCGCCGAAATAGCGGTAAAGGAGAACACTGACCGCCTCGGTGCCGATTTTGAATTTGATATGATAACGGCAAGGTTCAATAGGCGCTTGCCGTCAAAAGAGAAGATTGGAACCGTGAATGTATATCGGTTGGGGCTTGGTATTTCTTTTTTGGATAAGATGATTTTGCCGTTTCTTGGAGCGTTAAAGGCGTACCAACTTGATAAAAAAAATCACTATTTGGGTTTTTGGGCGATAATGATTACATACGCAAGCGGAGCGGCGTATATTCTTAACATCTTTCGTGCAATCTTTGGTGGAAGGTTGGTGCCAATAATTCTTACTCTGCAGGAAGGGGATTCAGAGAAACATATGAAATATCGTTGGGCGGGTATGATAGCTTTTTCTTGGAGGGTTGCCCTAAAGAGGACCACATTTCTTACATCGATAAGCTCGTATCTTGAAAATCGAGCAAAGAGTATGGGTTACAGAGGTCCGTCTGTGATTATTCCCAACGGGGTTGATGTGGCGCGTTTCAGTGCTGAAGTAAGCGAAAAGAAAAAAGATGATTTAAAAAAGAAACTTGGCAAGAAAAAAGATGATGTCTTTCTTATCACCGTCTCTCGCCTGACCGCAAAAAATGCAATAAATGATATTGTTTCCGCGTTATATTTTTTACCGGATAATATTAAACTTTTAATTTTGGGAACAGGAGAAGAGAAGGATAATCTGGTGGCGCTAACCAAGAAAAGAGAGGCGGAAAGCAGAGTAAAATTTATTGGTTATGTTGACCACAAAGAGTTACCTCTTTATTTTGCCGTGTCGGATATCTTTATCCGCCCGTCTCTTTCAGAAGGTTTTGGCAATTCTTTCGTAGAAGCGATGGCGGCGGAAGTGCCTGTTATCGCCACTTCAGTTGGGGGGATTGTGGATTTTCTTTTTGACCCGGACAAAAATCCTGGCAAAGAGCCAACGGGACTTTTTTGTAATCCAAAAGACCCACAAAGTATCGCAAAGCAGGTAAAAAAATATTTGGATAATCCTGCGTTGAGAACGCAAACGGTCTTGAATGCCAAAAAAATGGTTGGGGAAAAATATGATTGGAATATTATCGCGAACGATATGAAGAAAAAAGTTTTTGATGTTGTGTCTGGAAGCGCGAAACTATAGCTTTATTTCAAGCCATTTTTGTGGTATTTTAGCTAAATGAAAATTTTGGTTACTGGGGGGGCTGGTTTTATAGCCAGTCACCTTATAAAAAGACTTCTTGAAGATGGCCACGAGATTGTTTGTGTAGACAATCTCAATGATTACTATGACCCAGAAATTAAACTCAAGAGACTGGAGCAGTTTGAAAAACAGATAAATTTTGAAAAGGTTGATATCACGGACTTCTCATCCTTGAGGAAAATATTTGAAAAATATAAATTTGATAAAATAGCACATTTGGCTGCTCAAGCGGGAGTTCGTTATTCAATTACTAATCCTGATGTATATATAAACACGAACTATTTAGGGACATTTAATGTTTTTGAATTAGCCAAAATATATGGCGTAAAAGACGCTGTCTTTGCTTCAACATCTTCTGTTTACGGAGAATCTTTAGAGATTCCTTTCAGGGAAGACAGTCCTGCTGATAGAGCCGTCTCCATTTATGCGGCGACAAAAAGAGCTTGTGAAATTATGGCTTCAAGTTATGTTCGTAACAGTGATATGAATATAACTTGTCTAAGATTTTTTACAGTTTATGGTCCTTTTGGCAGACCAGATATGGCACTTTTTAAATTTACAAAAAATATACTTGCTGGAGAGCCAATAGATGTTTACAACAATGGGGAAATGAAAAGAGATTTTACTTTTGTTTCTGACATAGTAGAAGGTTTTGTTTTAGCCCTAAACAAGCCGATGGGTTTTGAAATAATAAATCTTGGACATGGAGAGTCGGTTCACCTACTAAAATTTATTGAAGTTTTGGAGAAAAAATTGGGCAGAAAAGCAGAAATAAATTTTATGCCGATGCAACAGGGCGATGTCCCGCAAACCTTTGCGGATACCACAAAAGCAAAAGAAAAACTCGATTTCAATGCAAAGATTGGTGTAGAAGAAGGAGTATCGTTTTTTGTTGATTGGTTTAAGGATTACTACAAAATTTGAAGACTCAAAAATTAAATATTTTAATAATTACAGGTATTTTCCCGCCTAGAATCGGCGGACCCGCACAATATGCCAAGGAAACCATGGACCAATTTGTGCGTATGGGACACAGCGCAAAAGTCCTAACCTACGGTCATGAAAGTACGCTTCCAACAGGAATACGACATTTATACTTTTTCTTTCGTACCGTTTTTAATTTACGAGGCATAGATTTTGTTTTTGCTCTGGATACTTTTAGCGTCGGTTTCCCGGGAGTTCTTGCATCAAAAATTTTTAATAAGAAAATAATTATTCGTACGGGAGGAGATTTTCTTTGGGAAGGATATGTGGAAAGAACGGGCGACCTCGTGTTATTAAAAAATTTTTATGAGACAAGACGGGGTAATTTTAATCTCAAAGAGAAAATAATATTTAAAATTACGAAATGGACACTAAACAACGCGAATACGCTTGTCTTTAGTACAAACTGGCAGAGGGAAATCTTTAAGACGGCTTATGGTTTAAATTTTGACAAAACCAAAATCGTTGAAAATTTCTATGGAGAAAAAATAGAATCCTTAGAACCTGCTAGCAAGATTTTTCTTGCCGCCACCCGTCCTCTTAAGTGGAAAAATACCGCAAGATTGAAAGAAACTTTTGAAAAAGCCAGGTCGGTTGACCCAGAGATTGTTCTTGACCTAAAGGGCGCCCCTTATGACGAGTTTCTTAAAAAGATTCAACGTTGTTATGCTGTAATCGTGGTTTCCTTGGGAGACATAAGTCCAAATATGATTTTGGACAGTGTACGAGCAAACAAACCCTTTCTTCTGACCAAAGAAAACGGCATTATGGATAGGGTTGAAGATATTGGGGTTTTTGCTAACCCTGAAAACACGGAAGATATAAAAGAAAAAATTCTTTTTCTTGCTAATGAAGAAAATTACAAAAAACAAAAGGAAAAAATTGAATCTTTTAATTTCACTCACAGTTGGAATGAAATATGCATAGAAATTTTGGAGATAGCAAACAAAACAAAATGAAGGTATTAATGATAGGAATGGACCCACAGCTTCTTGACCCAACCAGCGAGACGGGCAGGAGGATTGATTTTTACAAAACTGCTCTGGACAAGCTCTCGGTGGTTGTGCTTGAAAGCCACGGTAAGTCATATTTGGGAAAGATTCTGGCGTTTATAAAAGCTTGGCGTGTTGCGAGGGGCTTTCTTAGAAAAGAAAAGTTTGACCTAATCAGCGCTCAAGACCCGTTCGCGACCGGTCTTATCGGCTATTTTTTAAAACTTGAAACCGGTATGCGTTTGCAACTCCAGATTCATACAGGTCTTTTTACACCCTATTTTGTACTTGAATCAGTGAAGAATAAGGCCTATGTGCGTTTGGCAAAATTTCTTTTGCCACGAGCCGACTGCATAAAGGTTGTCTCTTACGGTATCCGCGACTACATTGTTGAAGAGCTTAAAATTGACCCGTCAAAGATATCAGTACTTCCTGTTTATGTTTCGCTTGATGATTATACCCACAGTACCATTCGCACCAATCTTAAGGAGAAATATCCACAGCTCAATTTTATAATTTTAATGGCCTCTAGATTGGTAGGACAGAAAAATATTCCACTGGCAATAGAAGCCGTGGGAGAGCTGGCCAAAAAATATCCTAGCGTGGGTCTTATCATAGTGGGTTCCGGTCCTGATGAGCAAAATTTAAAACTACTAACTAAAAACTTAAAACTGGAAGACAATGTGTTTTTTGAAACTTGGACAAATGACCTTGCCTCATACTATAAGACCGCGGACATATTTCTTTTAACCTCCACTTACGAAGGTTGGGCCAGAACTGTGGTTGAGGCAGGTGCTTGTGGTTTGCCGGTAGTTATGACCAGTGTCGGGGTGGCGGGCGAGCTCGTGAAGGACGGAGAAAACGGCATCATTGTGCCTGTCGGAGATAAAGATAGAACTATGAAGGCGATTGAATATTTATATCTTCATCCGGAGATAAGAAAATCTATGGGAGAGAACGCTAGACAAGTGATTAAAGATATTTCCATACGCGACCCGAATGAATATTTGCGACAATACAAGGAAAGTTTTTCTCCTTGCCAAAATAAAAAAAAGAACAAATGATTCCTTTTTTTAAAAAAAATCCTGTACTGGCGATTGTTTTGTTGGCGGTCATTGTTCGTGTTGTTGTAATTTTCTTACTTAGTGTGGTTAGCTATTCCGACGGTGACTTTCCTCTCTTTGCACGTATGGCCAATAATTTGCTGACGCAAGGAAACTTTGGTGGGGAGCCAGCCGTTACTTATGGTTCACCGAATATAAATCCGGGTTTTGCTCTGTGGATTGCTCTTTTGTATCTTATATTTGGCCAAAGCACCACTGTTTTTTGGGCAGGGCAGATAGTGTTGGGGGTGCTTTTGGTGTGGGGTAGCTATTTGTTGGCGACTAAAGTCTTTGATAAAAGGGTGGGATTAATAACGGCTTTTGTTATTGCGCTCTGGCCGACATTGATATTGATATCCACTGAACCCACCAGCGCTCTTCTCTACTCCTTTCTTTTTCTTTTTTCAGTCATTTTCTTTTTCAAAGCTCTAAGCCATCAGACAGTTCTCAATGGAATAATTTCAGGCATCTTTCTCGGTTTAGCCACTCTTACAAAATCTATATTTTTCTATGCCCCCATTATTCTAGGGTTATGGCTCTTTGGCATGGTAATTCTTAAAAAAATAGAATTTAGACGGGCTAGCATACTTTTAATTGCGTTTACCCTATCATTTTCTGCCACTCTTACTCCGTGGACTATACGCAATATAAAGGTGGCAGGGACTAATGGCAGTAAAGCGGAAGTTCTTGCCAAGGGTGAATTGCGAATTATTTCTTCTTCTAAAGAA
>Ga0210005_1002121_pt1 | contig 11818 bp, 7 predicted proteins | sample CryGey02umfilter_3_FD_183961 | JGI IMG/M metagenome (GOLD analysis project Ga0210005, IMG submission 183961) | Groundwater microbial communities from aquifer in Utah, USA - Crystal Geyser 4/9/14 0.2 um filter (SPAdes) (version 3) | ecosystem: Environmental > Aquatic > Deep subsurface >... | reverse complement strand
ATGCTTATTTATCTCTTCTAATTGGTACTCATAATCAAACAATCCACGCATCACTTCTCTCTTTTTTATATTTATTTTACTGAAATCTTGGTTTTAACAAAATTAAGGGTGGTTTTTAGAGGTGCCCTACTGTAAATCAATTGAATATCACTTAAAACAGTTATTTTTAATTCTATCTACATCCTATCCCACACATCATTTGAACCGTCTTATGCCAAAGATTTCCACATGCCAAAGATTAGATTAGTTCAGTGTTATTTTCTCATTCAATAAAACTCTTTGCTTTTGTGTTATCGTATCTTCATTTTGGACGATTATTTTCAACTTTTTATAAAGTTTGTACTCTATTATGATTGCAAATAAACCTAATATTCCAAGGGTGTATAACATAGTAATTAACTTAACATCGAAGTAGTCAAGAACCATAGCAGTCACAGCTCCTCCAATAATAGCCACCGATACTACAAAGGAGCGTAACATCAGATAGTCTTTAATCTCTATCTCATCTTTCATAAAATCTATTGTATGAATTCTTGATATTTCAAATGTGATTGCCTGAAATGTAAATATAGTTAAAATGACATAAGTAAAAAGTACCATGTTCACCTCAGACAAAAGGTAGCTTAGCATCTGAATAATGTCTAAAATAATAACAAAGAGATATATCTTATAAATTTTTACTTTTTTAAACAGTGGTTGGATTAAACCATCCGTTGCACCAATAAGCATATAAAAACTTATGGCTAGAACTGGCAGATGCAGACCTTCTAGTTTAGTGATGTAGGGCATTAAAACCCAGTCAATATATGTTGTTAAGAACAGAACAAGTACTTGAAGTTTGAGAAGTTTAGAGTGTTCAAGTGATTTATAAAGATGCGTGTAGTTTTTTATCGGCATAGTTCAACTCCATAAGATAGTTTGCTTTAACATCTATTATCTTATACATGAGTAGAACTATATCTGAATGTGGAAAATGGAAGTACTAAGAGTTGTAACTTTCACTAGCAGAGAGAAAGATTTCCACATGCCAAAGATTGCTATTTAAGAGTCTCTCAACCTCTCCTGAACCTCATTAAATATCTCTTCGACATCCTCAGAGTTTTGCGCACCTATTTTACTAAACACCAATATAGCAATCCATGCGGCTGCGAAGCCTGGGAGGAGTTCGTAGAGGTCGAAGATTCCGCCTTCTAGTTGCTTGTAGATGATGACGGTTAAGGCACCGACGACCATTCCTGCTATGGCTCCATTTTTTGTGATGGAGTGGTTGTAGAGGGAGAGGATGACAAGTGGACCAAACGCCGCGCCGAAACCTGCCCATGCGTAGGCTACAAGTTTTAAAACGCTGGAGTTCTCATCGGTGGAGATGTACCAAGCGATGAGTGCGATGGCTATCACTGTAAATCGCCCTACCCATACAAGCTCTTTGTCCGTTGCATCTTTTCTGAGTAGTACGTGGTAAATATCTCTTGTTAAAACCGAGGAGGAGACGAGAAGTTGCGAGTCGATTGTACTCATGATAGCCGCTAAGATTGCGGCTAGTAAAAAGCCTGCTATCCATGGGTTGAAAAGGAGTTGAGAGAGTGTGATAAAGATTTTTTCACTATCTTGAAGATCTACTCCATGTGACACAACATAAGCAAGTCCGAAAAATCCAACTGCCAAGGAGCCAACAACGGAGACAATCATCCATGTCATCCCGATGGTTTTTGCACGATGCATCTCATCTTCATGGCGAATAGACATAAAACGAACCAAAATATGTGGCTGACCAAAGTATCCAAGTCCCCAAGCAAGCAAAGAGAGTATGCCAACTATGGAAGTTCCGCTGAAGATGTCAAGATTTGAAGGGTTTACAGACTCGATGAGCCTAAGCCCCTCACTCACTCCGCCGATGTCATAAAGAACCACAAAAGGAACAACCGCAAGAGCCAACATCATAAGGATTCCCTGAATAAAATCCGTCCAACTCACAGCATTGTAACCACCTAAAAAAGTGTAAGAGACAATAATAAAACTCCCAACTATCAATGCAGTATCATAATCAAGATGGAAAGTCGCTTCAAAAAGTTTCGCACCGCCGACCAGTCCTGAAGAGGTGTAAAGCGTATAAAAGAGCAAAATTACTACAGCGGTAACAACACGAAGAGAATTTCCATTGTCATTAAAACGGTTTGAAAAGTAGTCAGGGATGGTAATCGCATCTTGGAGATGATGCGTATAAACACGAAGAGGTTTTGCCACATAGTGCCAGTTAAGATAAGCTCCGATGATAAGCCCCACCGCTATCCAACTCCCAACGATTCCCTGCGAGTACATCATGCCAGGAAGCCCTAAAAGGAGCCAGCCACTCATGTCCGAAGCACCAGCACTGAGTGCGGTCACACCTGGACCTAAGCTTCTTCCGCCTAAGACAAAATCACTTAAGTCATCCGTTTTAAAATAGAAATAAAATCCTATTCCAAGCATCACTGCCATATAGGCTAGAAATGATATTAGTAGTGGTAACTCCATTAGTTTTCTCCTTTTTCAACTAGACCACGAAGTCCAAGATTCCCATATCTATGGTAACTATCAGATATACTCTGCTCAATAAAATAGTGCATAAGTTCTATACGTCCATGTTCTATAAATGGCTCCGTTGCGATGTAGAGCGTATGCTCTGCCACAGCTTCATAGAGTGAAACATCGGGAGGCTGTAAAAAGCGGATGCGCTCTACACTCTGCATCGCTTTACACAGAGCCGTTGCATCTTCTAAAGCGAAACTATCCTCACGCTCTAGCAAGAAAGATTTTTTCTCTTGCAAATAGAGTAACGCTTCACTTTGAGGGTTGTGAGGAATAGATACATAGACTCTTGCACCTACCATTTTTACAGCGGCGATAGAGGCTAACATCTCATATAAAATATCCTCTTCTTCAAAGCGTAGAAGTACACTTTTTACTCCAATATAGCGTATAACATTACTCTCCCCTCGGATGTTCGAGTAGTCATGCTCTTTGTTAAAATGCTCCGCTAACCAATGGCTAAAATCAGCCGTTAATCGCAATGTTTTTTCAAGAGAGTGAGCAACTTTGTCCTCCTCATCTAAAAGTGGTTTGAGTTTTTTGGCATAGAGGTTAGTAGAACTCTTATCTTCAAAACGCAGATTCATAAATTGCGAGATATAGTTAAAACCACCCGCTTTTTTACCACTTCCTATGGCAGATTTTCCCATGCCACCAAAGGGCTGTCGAATCACTATGGCACCTGTTGTCATGCGGTTTATGTACAAGTTTCCTGCGCGAAGTCGCTCTTTAAATATCTTCTGCTCTCTCGCATCTAAACTCTCCAAGCCTGAGGTGAGTCCATAACCTGTCTCATTGACGATGTCGATTGCATCTTCGAGATTTTTAGCACACATTACACTCAGAACTGGACCAAAAAGTTCATTCATGTGGCAAAAATCACCACGCGAAGTTCCCCATCGGATAGCTGGCTTTAACATGTATGGATTTTTATCTGCATAGGATGGTTCAAGCGCCCATTCCTCTCCCTCATCTAAACTCCCAAGCGCTTTTTTCAAGTTCCCTGAAGGAAAATCCACAAGAGAACCTATACGGTTTTGAAGTTCCCAAACGGAGCCAACATTAAGAGATGAAGCGGCATCCACCAACATCTTTTTAAAGTTTTTATCTTCATACACTTCACGCTCAAGAACTACAAGTGAGGTCGCAGAACACTTCTGCCCAGAGTTGTTAAAAGCGGAAGCGACAATATTTTTAACCGCTTGGTCGCGGTCAGCTAAAGCCGTAACAATCGTTGCATCTTTACCGCCTGTCTCAGCGCTGAGATGAATATCAGGACGGCTTAGTATCATCTCTTTTGCCGTTGTCTCTCCCCCTGTAAAAATCACAAAATCTATATCGCTGTTTGTGATAAGGTGCTTTCCTGCCATCGCTCCGCTACATGGAACAAACTGCAAGGTGTTTTTACTCACACCCGCATCCCAAAAACATTGACAAACTCTATAGGCACAAAGAACAGCATCCGAAGAGGGTTTGATGAGAACTGTGTTCCCTGCCGCTAATGCCGCAGCGATGCCACCTGTTGGAATGGCAATAGGAAAGTTCCAAGGACTCACAACAAGACCAACACCTTTGCCCTCAGCGCAAACTCCTTCAAGTGCTTCAAGCTTTTGCACACTGTAGGGGTAGAAGTTTAAAAAATCTATCGCTTCTGAGACCTCAACGTCTGTCTCTGAAAAGACTTTGCCCACTTCTGCTGCGGCAATGCCGATTAAATCACCCCTACTCTTTTGAAACTCTTGTGCCACAGCCATTAAGACTTTTTGTCTCTGACTTGTCGTGCGTTTACGCCAGCCATCCACATCCGCTTTTGCAACTGCTACGGCTTCGTTTAAATCTGAAGAGGAAGCTTTGACATACGTTCCTACAATCACTTTTTCATTGTATTGGGATTTATCTCTTACCTCTACATTCTCACTTGTTCTAATCAGCTCTCCACCAATCACAACGGATGCATGATAACCACCACTATGTGAAATATTTTTCCACTTGTCACGTAGAGCCTCTGCCCACTCTCTATTTTGTGGCAATGCGAAGTCCGTATCACTCTCATTTTTAAAGATGTAGTTTTCTGTCTCTACCTCAGCTGGGAAGAGTTCCGTTTTTCTATCTTGTGTACGAAATGGTGTTAGGGAGATTTGAGGGAGAACTTCTATGGAAGCATCATAACTCTCTAACACTGTTTTCCATGCAGGCGAATTTACACTTAGTCCAAAACTATGACGTAAAAAGTTCTCCTCAGCAGTGTTCTCATCAAAACGTCTCACAAGATAAGCGATGGCATTTGTAAATGTCTCCTTCGTTGCTATGGGCGCATACAAGATAACATTTAACCCCTCTTTTTTAAGTACGTGGTACGCTGTCTCACTCATGCCTTCGAGCATCTCAGCACTACAATACTTCTCAACACATCTCTCACGGGCAAGCAACATCGCCACAGCATGCTCAAAGAGATTGTGTGAAGCTATTCCAACATGTACATAGGGTGCGACATCCTCTGCTATGAGATAATCCATCAAGATTTTAAAGTTTGCATCGGTTTCACGCTTACTCAGGTAAGTTACACATGGCCAGTTACGAAGACTCGACTCTGTAAGTTCCATCTCCTGATTTGCACCTTTAACCAAGCGGATTTTAATCGGTACGCCACCTTTGTTGATTCTTTTCTTTGCCCATGTCACAAGCTTTTTGAGATTTTCAAGTGTATCTGGGAGATAGGCTTGTAAAACGATTCCCGCTTCAAGTGAATAGAACTTCTTTTGAGAGAGCGTCTGCATAAAAGCATCTATAGTTATATTAATGTCACGGTACTCTTCCATGTCAAGGTTTACAAACTTATACTCCTCTTTGCCATTATGTATAAAAGTGTTTTGCATCGCTGCGGAGTAGATACGCTCTAATCTCGTTGAAATCTCTCCAACACTCCAAGTATGTGCTACAGGAGTAACTTGTGAGAAGATGGTGGAGATTTTTATGGAGATATAGTCTATGTGTGGGTTTTGGAGCGCCTTGATGTACTTCTCTATTCTAGCCTCTGCTTCACCCTCACCTAAGACCATCTCTCCGATGATGTTAATGTTCACTCGCGTATGCTCTTTACGTCTCTTTTTGAGATGTTTGTTGAGTGCATAATCCTCACCTTTTATCACTATGTCACTTATATCTTGACGCAGATATTTTATAAAAAGCTCAACGGAGGTATCGGGCATATATATCCCAATATGTCGAAACGACCAGACAAGCAACTCTTCAAAGTCGCTAAAGATATCGGTACCTTTATACTTTGAAAATATATACTCTAACTGATTTGCGATTCGCTTAGAGTTGTGAGCGCGGAAGCTTTGGTCGAGTAACTCAATGAGAAAAATCTTATTCATAGGATTTTTGAGCATTCTTTTCATAATCTCATGAAATTTCTTCTCACTGCTCTCTCTGCTTTTGTCTATCTCACTTTGCCATGAAGCGGCTACATCTTTTGCCGATTCAAATATTGTTTTACTTATTTGCATTTTAGATCCCTTCGCTTTTCATGGTATCAAGATACTTTTAAATCCAACTTATTTTTCTAAATTTTTTTACTGAGACTTAGAAATTAAAACGTATTTCCACATGCCAAACATCTAAAGTTCTCACAGAGTTATAGTAGCAAGTTTATATGAAGCTTAATAGGAATAAAATGAGTGATATACCTTTATAGAGTCTCACTCTATCTTGTTAGAAAAACTAAAATTGGAGAGAACATGACTATTATTAACTTAATAATATTTTTAGCAGTAGGTGCCTTGGCTGGATGGCTTGCGGGCATCCTCATAAAAGGACGAGGTTTTGGCATTCTAGGTAATATTGTTGTTGGGATTGTTGGTGCTCTTTTAGGTGGCTTTGTATTTGGTCTGCTTGGTATCACAACGGGTGGTTTGATTGGCGCTATTGTTATGGCTACTATCGGCGCTATTATTTTGCTATATTCAATCACTTTAATCAAGAGAGTATAACTCTATAGCATCTCAAAATAAAGCATGTAATGTTGTCCAACAAACCATCAAGACAATTCATCGGAATACGCATGAGAGCTAAACTATTATTTTTACTTTTATCTTCCTCTGTTTTGTATGCGCAAACTCTTCCCCTTCTGTTTCAAGGAAACAGAGCTTTAGGGGAGAGAGAGCTTTATGAAACAGTACACCTCTATAAACCCTATTTTTATGAATTTTACAAAGATGAACCAGCAGTAGATACAAGAACGCTCCCTATTCTCAGACAAACACTTCAAAACTTTTACAAAACAAAAGGTTTTTACCATACAGAGATTAGCTACGCAAAAAATGAAAAAACAATCACGATAAGTATCAAAGAGAATGCCCCTATACGAGTGAACGATATTACTACGCTCTCCAAGCTAGATATTGCTTCTAAAATTTTTCTTGAAAAAAATGATATTTTTGATGCAGAAAAATTCACGCAAAGTAAGAAAGAGATAGAACTCTTTTATGCAAATAATCATTACTGTAACATAGAACTTGATGCAAAGGCGTGGATTGACATAAACACAAACTCCGCTTACCTGACTTATAGCGTAACTCCAAATGCTCTTTGCCACTTTGCCAACGTAACCGTTCATAGTTCTGAGACAATAGATGCAGATATTATAAAATCACTTTTATACATAGAAGAGGGAGATAGTTTCTCTTTAGAAAAAATAAAAAAAAGCTATCAAAGCCTCTACTCTCACGATGGAATATCTAAAGCTTTAATCGATACAAAAACAGATGAAAACAACAGCGTCGATGCAATAGTCACTATTACAGAAAATGAAAAACCAATTCGCATGCAGATTGGCTTGGGTGCAAGTAGTAACGAAGGTTTTATGGCATCCTTTGGAGTAAAACATAGAAACCTTTTTGGTAATTTAAAAACTTTAAGCCTCAACACAAGAGTGACACAGATTCAACAGAGTCTCAAAATAAATTATGAGATGCCACTTGTCAATAAAAACTCTTTTGGAGCAGAGAGTGGTCTTGAAAATGAGATTTTTGAAGGCTTTAAAGAGAAGAGAGTTTTTACAACGCTCTCCATAAACCAAAGGTTTACCCCTACGTCATTTAAAGAGAGTCTCTTTTTTGACAATGTTGATACCTATGAGAGTGATGATAAGCTTTTGTTTCCTGAGGGTTCACTCTTTGTCTTGTCTCCAAAACTTGAATGGAACTATGATACCAGAGATAAGATTTTAGAGCCAAGTAAAGGCTACTTCTTAGGCGCTGAAGTGATGGGTTCTGCGATGAGTGAAATCTCGGATGCGACCTATTATAAATTTAAACTCTCAGGCGGTTATATTTTACCTCTGGCTTCAACTATCTTAGCAGCAAGAGTAAAGTTTGGCTCTTTGCATCTTTATCAAGGAGAGATTCCAGCATCGTACCGTTTTTATGCAGGTGGTATGGATAGTAATCGTGCCTATGGTTACCGTAAACTAGGAGCTGTCGATGCGCTCTTAAATCCGATTGGCTTTGACTCTGTTGTTGAGACAAAAATTGAGGAGCGTTTTCCTCTTTATGGTGCGATTAGGGGTGTTGTGTTTAATGACAACACTTTTATAGGAGATAATTTTACTCCCAATTTTACGAGAGGATATTATAGTGCAGGCGTTGGACTTCGCTATAGGACTCCCATTGGAGGGCTTGCCATTGATTTTGGATTTGACATAGCAGACCCAACTGCGCAACATGCGCTTCACTTTCACATTGGAGAGTCGTTTTGATAAAAAAAATCTATCTTCTTTTTTATTACTTTGCTCTTTTTCTAGTAGCTATTGGCATAGCTTCTCTATTTGTATTCTCACAAAAGCATCTGCTTAACACTTTTGCAGATAAATATTTAAAAGAGTCAGGAGTCAAATACTCTCACATTGAATGGAGTTTATTTAATGGAATTATTGTACATGACCTAAAATATGAAGAGGCGATTAGTATCAAGAGAGTTCAAGTGCACTACAACCTTTTATATCTCTTTCGAGCGACTCCGAAAATCAGTAAAATAGAAGCGGATGCATTCACTTTGGATGTAAGTAAACTTGCACCCTCAGATGAGAACCAAACGCAAACTTCGCTCATCGCCTTTGCAGTTTCAAATCTTGAACTAAAGCATACAAAACTCATTCTAAAAGATGAGACTTATTTATTTGATGTAAAAGCAAAAGAGTTCTCTTTTGATGAGAAGATTGATGTAGGCAGCGTTACTATGGAGTTAAACTCCACTTACGTAAATGCAATCATAGAAGGTACTATAAAATCCAATAAATTTGATGGAAACGCTTCGGTTGAGGTAAAAGAGAGTCTTACTATCAAGGATGCAAAGATAGAGTTTAGTTACTCTGTTAATACTAACTACTATCAATCCACACTCCATGCAACACTCGAAGAGGAGCCACTAAAATTTCCCGCTCAGACATTGAGTGCGGAACTCTTTGGAGATGAGAGCGGTATGGGGGCAAATATTAAAACTGACTTATTTGATCTGAATATAAGCTCAAAAGATTATGAGATTTACGAAGCTACACTCTACCCTAAACTTGAAGATGCATTTTATAAACCCTACCCAATGAAGTTGTTTTTACCAATAAAGATGAGATATGAAAATATCTCAAAAAATCAAAAATTAACTCTAGATGCAAATCTACTCCATGCAACACTCACCCAAAAAGAGAAGCGTATCAAGGGCTATGGCACGCTTGCATCGGCTCAATTCACCCTCTCTACTCAAGAGAACAACTCTAAAGTATTGCTTCATACAAAAGTGCTCTCTATAAAAAAACTATTAGCCCAGCTTCATCTGCGTGCACAAGAGGAGAGTATGGTTCATGATGGTGAAGCCGAGATTGATTCCACTTTTGATTTTGCTGAAAACTTTTCCATGAAGAATGATTTCCACATGCCATGGTACACAATCACTTTAGACGATAAGAAGAGTTATTTACTCAAAGATATTTTTCTCTCATCCACCTACAGCAACGATAATTTTGTTATTGAGAGTTATAAAGCAAACTATCTTGAACAAAAGTTTTATTCAGATAAACCCTCAACCATCTTCACAGATGAGAATAAAAATATCGTGATTAAAGAGTTTTGGCTCTATGACAACCTACTTGCAACAGGTTTTATTGACACTACGAAAAGAGAGGTAAATATAGCTCTAAAAAGTGATAAGTTTAGCTATTACAATAAAGATATAAACATAAGTGCTAAGGCTGATTTGCATGCGAGTATGGACGCTTTGGGAAAACAAAAAATAGAGGGAACTGTTACACTGCTTGATGGAGTTGTCAGTTACGAGCCAAGGGATGATTTTACTGTTAGAGACAGAGATATAATCGTTATACAAGAGATGAAAAAAGCTCGTAATTCAAATTTATCTATGCGTATAAACATAAACGCGTTCAAACCAATCACTTATAAAACCAAAGAGATTACGCTTCATTTCAGCCCCGATATGAGTATCTCCCAAGAGCCAAATGCACCGCTCAAACTTTTAGGTATGGTAACCATCCATGATGGAGAGATTACAAATAGCGATAAGAGCTTTGTATTTGACAAGAGTGAGATATATTTTACAGCTAAAGAGCCTATAGACCCACAACTTAATCTCAATCTGCACTACTACACTGCAGATGATATGGATATAGAAATTTTTATTACAAACAGGCTTAGTTCGCCTGTCGTTATCTTCTCTTCAAAGCCTGCTATGAGTCAAAATGACATTATCTCTTACATACTCTTTGGTGAGCCTGCTAGCGCTTTGTTTGAGAGTTCAGATGGAGATACAAAAATATCTGCGAGTTCCTTGCTTCTAGGAACTGGTTTAAAGCAGATGTTCAGTCAAAGCGCAGGAATAAAGATAGATACGCTCAATATTTTGACAAACAAAGAGGGAACACTGGGGTATGAAATAGGAAGCCGTTATAATAAAGATATTCGCATACTCTATAGAAATGACACAGCGTCAAGCGTTGTAGTGCAATATAGCCTCAGCAAATCTCTAAGAGTGGATGTCGATGTTGTACAAACAGGACAAGGGATTAATATCATCTATGTAAAAGATTTTTAAAAATGAGCATAAGGAAAAAATCATGAAATATATTAAAATTATCGCCAATAAAGAGAGTGCTGACACTGTTTTGGCAATAGCGAAAAAGGAAGAGGTACAGGACTTTCGTCTTGGTATTGTCGAAGAAGATGGCATGCAACAAATGCGAATGCTTGTAAGCGATGACAAACTCCAGTTAGTACTTGATGCCTTACAAAAGCTCTTGGTCGAACAACCAACTGCTCACGTTGCAGTCCTTCCAGTAGAGGTATCCTTGCCTAAACCCCAAGAAGAGGAACGTAAGCAAGAAGATGCTGCAACTGAAGCACGAGAAGCCCTCTATGAAGGGGTTGAAAAAGGTGTACGTATTGATTTAAATTTTGTTGTGCTTGTTATACTCTCTTCACTAGTAGCTGCGATAGGTCTTATTACGAACAATGTTGCTGTCATCATCGGAGCCATGGTTATTGCACCCCTACTCGGACCAAACCTTGCCCTGAGTCTCGGAACGGCGATGGGTGACCTCTCGTTGATTAAAAATTCGGTAAAAACTCTCGTTGTGGGAATACTCCTAGCCATAGCGGCACCTGCTAGTTTGGGAATATTTTGGTCTTTTGATGTCACAAACCATGAGCTAATGTTGCGTACCGCTGTGGGCATGGACTCCATTGCTCTCGCTCTTGCATCTGGTGCCGCAGCAGCACTCTCTCTTACCACAGGACTCTCAAGCGTGTTGGTAGGTGTCATGGTTGCCGTAGCTCTCCTTCCACCTGCAGCGGCACTTGGATTGATGCTAGGTGCTGGATATAGCAATCTTGCTATTGGTGCAGGATTATTACTGATGGTCAACATTGTATGTGTCAACTTGGCAAGCAAGATTATTTTTGATATTAAAGGCATTCGTCCAGCTGGTTGGAGAGAGGAGAAAAAAGCAAAACGCTCCATAGTTGTTTATATTGTAGGCTGGCTTGTGACACTACTTTTACTTATAGCGCTCATCTATCTGCGCAGTTCATTAACAAGCTAAGCCTAATGTGATAAAGCTATAATACCCCAAGAAAACAACACAAGAAAAATCAATTTCTAATTCCAAAAGAGTTAAGATACATAGATTATTTTAAGGGGTAGATGATGAGTCGAAAGATGACTAAATATAGCACTGAATTGAAAA
>Ga0210005_1002112_pt1 | contig 11841 bp, 6 predicted proteins | sample CryGey02umfilter_3_FD_183961 | JGI IMG/M metagenome (GOLD analysis project Ga0210005, IMG submission 183961) | Groundwater microbial communities from aquifer in Utah, USA - Crystal Geyser 4/9/14 0.2 um filter (SPAdes) (version 3) | ecosystem: Environmental > Aquatic > Deep subsurface >... | reverse complement strand
ACCCCCGATAGTGTATCTCCGGCAGTCCCATTTATCGTACTCCCCCATGCGTTTAGGGTGATGGTTGGTTTAGTCAAATCTAGTTTGATTTCTTTAGAAAAAATCTGCTCATTATTACAGTTACCCGCTGCGTCACAAATATATGGTTTCACCCAGCAGTAAGAAGCACTACTCTCTGTATCTATCTCACAATATGGATCAATATAGTCGGAGAGCAGATTTTCATCACCATATTCAAATACAATTTTTTGACTAGTGTTGTACCAGTCATCATTTAAGCTAGTTTGTGAGAGCAAAGTTGGCGCGGTAGTATCCACTACTATCTCATCAGAGCTTGTGATCTCACTCTCATTCCCTGCCAGATCTTTTGTCTTTAACTCTAGTCTCCATTTTCCCTCTGTCCAATTTGTACTCGTCGATAGCACCTTGCCTATCCACAACCAATCAGTGAGTGGAGAATCTGTCAATACATCTTGTGTCCGAGTGCCATAGTCTAATATTTGACTCCCTATATCAACACCTGCTTCCCAGCTCCAGTCTTGAGTAATTTCACTGGTAGGATTGGGTGTTGTATCTGGAGCAGATGATAGTGTTGGAGCTATCGTATCAATTGTCAATGTTCGCTCGTTTGACCATGCACTACAATTATCTACACTATCGCATGCAAGCACACTCCATTTATATGTTCCATCACTCCAATCAGAAATGCTTGCCATAGATGCACTCACACTAGCTTCGACAGATTCACTCTTGTAGTGATAAATCACGGGGGTACTAGGATCATCTACATCTGACCAGTCCAGGACCAACCCCGTGGTAGGCAAATAAGCTCCATCTATCGGCGAGAGCGGGGTGGGAACGGGTGGGGGAGTCAAATCTATTGGCACGACACTGCGAACTCCCGCCGATGCACTCGCATAATTGATTTCAAAGTAATTGATTGGATCGGTGAGTGGATAGGTATCAGGCTCTATTTCGCTGGCTAGATTATCATACAAATATATTTTGATCTCCCCAGTTGATTCTTCATCTTTATCTACGGTGAGGGTGTATTTACCAGGTGGTGGCTTGGGCAACATCGCGACTTTCAAGTGAGTGTTGCTCCCACCGTCTACATCATCGTCCAAATACTCATCACTCCAATTTAGAGGAATCGTGTCACCCGCTTCATTTATGAGTGTCCCAGTAATCAAAGCAGAAGAAACAAACATCATATACGACAAATCGGTGTTGGATGTGACAAAACGATTGATACTCTTGATCGTTGATGTTTTTGCCAAAGTAGTGGTTGTCTCATTTGCTGGGTCATTTATTATCCAGTTAGTCGCATCATCATCATATCCAACTACAAAATGGCCAGGTATACCTAGGATGGAAGGAAGAGTCAGAAGTGCTGGATCGTAGCTACGCTCAAACTCCAATGATTTGCCGTCAAGCAATCTACCTTTTGCATATCGCGTGATCGCTAGCCAGTTAACAAATCCTGGCCCCACGTATCCATCTTCTTGCTCCTTAAGCCAATCATTAAGGATATCAGGATTAATAGGATTACCATCTAGTGCCTTAACTTCAAATTTTTCTAGCATCATGGCAGCCGAGGTCAGTGCACACCCCCACCGGTTGATTCCACTTTTATCTACTCCCGCCCACTCACTCGCACTATCATATTCATGCTCCCCCCACAAAGGATCTTTTTGAGAGAAGTAGGGAAAAGAAGACTCACTAATTGAGTAATCGGAATATAGAATATTTACGTTATCAATCAAAAAGTTTTGCCAATATTTTGGCGTGTCTGTTACTTTCGTATTTCCGAAATATATTCCATTCGCACGATAGCCACTCATTTGAAAAGATTTGATTAAAAAACTATCAACATATACATCTAATGAATTATTGGAAAATTCTAGCCTCAAATTATAAATTATTCCAGGTTCAAGTGAGTAAAATATATAAGCATTGCTTATATATCCACAATCATCGGCAAATTGACATAGTGGTGAAAATAGATAGAACTTTCCATCATTCATAACATATACTGCGAAAATATAATCGTTAGAATCTACGGCTGGATCACCCTCTAAATTACTGACGCTTTCTGTTACAACTACTCCAGATCCATAATCTGACCCATCAATAACATATTGAAAATCAAAACTAAGGGATTTAATTGGGTCATTAGAAGTATGAGAAATATATGGAAAAGTTGTTGAAGCAGTAGAAACATCGAACAGTAGAGAGTTATTAAATACTTGGGGAGTAAGGTGATTAGCGATAGTTGACCACTCCGAACGATAAGTTCCCCAAAAATCATCAATAAATGTATAATTAGCCCGAACCTTAGTTACAAATGAAAAAAATAATATAAAAAATACTACTAATGAGAACAAAAATTTATACTTGGGCATTAATTTTAATTAAGACATTAATAAAATAGTATGTCAATAAGCATAGTAACAGTTACATATAATTCATCTGAAAAAATAATTCCGCTACTCAATACAATAGATATGCAAACTGGAATAGATAAACTGGAAATAATAATTGTCGACAATAATTCTCCTGACGTAAAGAAGCTAAAAGAAATATTGAGTAAATACACTTTTAAGAACAAAAAATATAGTTTAGTAACGAAATATAGACAAAAAAATCTTGGTTTTGGTTGTAGCTACAATTATGGGGCTTCTATCACGAAGTATCAAAATATTATTTTTCTAAATCCAGATACAAAAATGATTAAAACTAGTATATCAACACTTCTAGATCACGCTAAAAAAAACAACGCAAATATTTGTGGTGGAAAATGTTTGCAGATCAATACAAAGAACATTCATCGTACGATATTTAACGAACCAACAATCAACACTATGTTATTTGAGTATAGTAATTTGGGTAAATTATTTCGTAAATCAGGCAACTTTTATTTAAATCAAAAAAGCATTAAAAAAGATACTAAAGTTGATGGGGTAGGTGGTGCATATTTTCTTATTGACAAAAAAAGTTTTATTGAATTAGGTGGTTTTGATGAAAATATATTTATGTATCTAGAAGATGTCGATATATGTATCAGGGCAAAAAAACTTAGCTTATCAATTGTGTATTGTCCACACTCAACAATTTATCATATTGGTGGCGCAAGTAGTAATAATAAATATCATATTGCACACAAAGCTTGGTTTGACTCAAGGGAATATTATGTAACAAAACATTTTTCTCCTATCGTATCTATTCCTATTGTAATAATTTACAAAATTGAGAGGATATTGTTGAATATTAGAATGAAAATTAGCAGAGTATGATTTTTCTCCTCCGAGCGAACCACGCCAACGCATTTGAATTACAGAACTACGTGGGACTCAAAGGAAAATTTGATCTCCAGGTCATCACTAGCCATCACCCACTCACCGCTCTTCCACTCCCATCCCACGCATTGTGGTCACCTACCGACCTACCCGCCTTCCCGTACCGTCGCCAGATCATGAATCGACTATTTGGCGGCGAGCAGTGGCTCCTCGGTTTAAAAAAACACACCTTATCAAAGCGACACAATGAATTAATTCATGATGTCATTCACACATCTGAGACTTACACTCCCTATACCCACCAAGCAGTCCAGTTGCGCAAGCAGGGCAGAATTACCAAACTCGTTTGTACCTGCTGGGAGACCATCCCCCACGCCAATGAAAAATTTGCACGTCTGCGGGCCTGGAAAAGCGAGGCCTACCACTACGTCGATATCTTTCATGTCCCCACAGTTCGCGCCAAAGAGGCTCTAGTAGCCGAGGGTGTCGATCCAGTCAAGATCATAGTCATCCCCTACGGCGTCGATCTCAATAGGTTCAAGCCGCAAAGCCTACGAGGAGACTCCTTGAAGGCCTGCCTGCGCAGGCAGGGTACTCGTAAAACAGTTTTGACAGTGGCTCGACTGGCGAAAGAAAAGGGAATGGACACTATCACGCATGTTGCGGCACAGCTTCCTCAGTATGATTTCCTCGTCGTAGGGCAGGGCACTTACAACCCCCGGGGTTCTAATATCAAGATCCGCTCAGTCCCATATTCGGATATTCACAAAGTCTATCAATCAGCTGACCTCTTTTTTCTCCCCTCTCGCACCTTCGCCACCTGGGAAGAACAATATGGTATGGCACTAGTCGAGGCCATGGCGACTGGTCTTCCCATCCTCGCCGTGGGTTCCGGTGCCATCCCCGAAGTATTGGGGAATGCAGGCCTCACATACGAGGTAGAGGATGTGGATAAAATGGTTAAAACGATTCGCTCTCTCCTCACCTCACCTGCAAAATATCAAAAGTACAGTAGTCTCTCCCTCGCGCAAGCTGTCGCTCGCTACGACTCTCGCAAAGTCGCCCCAAAACTAGCCAAACTCTACGATTGGGATAAAATAGTCTCATGACTCAAATAAACTTGCAGCCCGGACAGCTTCTTACCCATACTTTTGCCGTCATCAAATCTACCAAGAAAACCGCCAAAAATGGCGAGTTCTATACTTCACTCTCCCTCATTAGCCCAGATCTACAGATGACAGGCACGCTCTGGGATGCTCGCTACCAAGGCATTCCCATTCGCGAAAACGAGGCATATGAGGTCACCGGGACTATTAATGTTTTTATGGGTAAGCCCTCACTCCAGCTCACCTCAGCCAAGTCTAGCTCTACACCTATCAGCGCCTTCCTCCCCGATCTGCCCACAGTAGTCTTTGATATCGAGACTCTAGGGCAACAGTACGCAGATCTCTCAGAGAGTCAAAAGCAATACCTCGCCCATCTCTATCCTGATCTTCCAGTCTCAGAACTGGGTGACAAAACTGCTCTGCACCCACTTTTTGGTAACGTCATTTATGTCGCTATGCATAATCCCAGTAGTGGCAAGGGGGTAGTTTTTGGAGTTAGTGGGGGGGAGATCAAGCCAGTTGATCCTCAGTTTTCCTATACTACTTGCAAGGATGAAAAAGAGCTCCTCACCAATGTCTGGGCGACCATCGCCAAATATCAGCAGTACGTCAGCTACAACGGGAAAGGCTTTGACTATCCCTTCCTCTTATTTCGCTCTTTAGTCCACAAAGTAACCATTGCCAAAGGTCTCGAATCTACCCGTCATTTAGATTTAGCCAAATTATTGCGTCCCAACAATAGTCAGTACAAACTCAGCGCTATCTGTGAGGCTTTGGGGATCGATGATCCCAAGAGTCACGGTGTCTCTGGCCTCTATGTCAGCCAACTTTACCGTCAGCACAAATACCAAGAAATTGTCGACTATGTCGCCCGCGACGTGATCTCTACCACTGCCCTATATCAGGCACTCGCGCACACTGCACCACTTCTTCTGGTCTAGTACAAAGGTGCTAAAATAATTTCTATGCAACTTTCAGATAGTGAAAAAAGAGACATTCTCAAGTTTATCGAAACGGGTAAGCCACTCCCCGACAAGTATCGTTTTTTACTTTTCAATGACAAGCGTGAGGTCGAGCTAGTTTGGAATGGCAAAACGAACGAAGTAACGAATGTCGTCCTACCTTTCCAGGTCATAGAGCAGATCGACGAGCCACGTAGCGAAGATAAAATTGCATTCCAGGGCAGTTTTTTTGACAATTCAGGTAGACAAATCTTGGGTTGGACTAATAAACTGATCTGGGGAGATAACAAGCTCATTCTCTCGTCACTTAAAAATGGACCAATGCGCAAGGAGATAGAGGCACAAGGTGGTCTCAAGTTGATCTATATCGATCCACCATTCGATGTCGGCGCTGATTTTTCTATGGATATAGAGATCGGAGATGAGACTTTTACCAAAAAGCCATCAGTCATTGAGGAGATCGCCTACCGTGACACCTGGGGCAAAGGTGCTGACAGCTTTATTGCCATGATCTACGAGCGTCTTTCTATCATGCACGACCTTCTCGCCGACGATGGCAGTATCTACGTACATTGTGATTGGAGGTTAAGTGGTCACATTAAATTAATTTTAGACGAGATATTTGGAAAAGAGTGTTTTGGGGCAGAGATAATTTGGAAGTATTCATGGGGTTTGCACGTTGATGATGCATGGAATAGAAAACATGACACGATATACTATTACACAAAAAATAACTTTGATGAGGGGAAAAGAATTTTTAATGGTTATGAAGTTATGGAAAAAAGAGGTGATGAAGTGCTTCGAAGGTTGGCAACTGGGATAAAGGGCGCAACAATGGTAGCAGATAGATCCAAAGTCGAAGATAAAACATTAAAATTATCAGGTGATGTATGGGATATAGGAGTCATCAATGGGATGGCAGTTGAACGTTTAGATTATCCTACACAAAAACCAGAAGAACTTATTGAAAAGATTATCAAAGCCTCATCGAATGAGGGAGATTTAGTTGCTGACTTCTTCTGTGGGTCAGGGACTACACTGGCAGTGGCTGAAAAACTGAACAGAAAATGGATAGGGAGTGATTTGGGTAGATTTGGTATCCATACCAGTCGCAAGCGAATGATAGGCGTACAGAGGACTATGAAGGCTGAGGGTAAAAACTTTCGCCCATTTGAAATCTTGAACATCGGGCGTTACGAAAGAGACAACTTCCTTGTCGTGAATGGTGATCTACGTGCTGAGGAGCGTGTAAAACAACAGAAAGTGAAGGAACAAGAGTTTTTGACTTTGATACTTTCGGCATATAAAGCGGAGCCAGTCTCATCATTTACAAACCTGGTAGGAAAAAAACGAGACCGTTTAGTAGCTGTTGGACCTATCAGCCTCCCAGTCTCTAGTCAACTAATTCACGACATCGTTAATGAGTGTAGTCAGAAAGGCATCACCAAGGTCGATGTACTCGGATTTGACTACGAAATGGGGCTAGACCTGAGTGTCTACAAGGATCAAGGTATCGACATCACTTTCCGCATTATCCCTCGCGAAGTTTTCGATAAGCAGGCAGTAGAAAAGGGTCAGGTCAAATTTTATGACGTAGCTTTCATTGAGGCCAAACCCATTGTCGCAGGTACCAAAAATAACAAAACAGTATCCATCGAACTCACCGACTTCTCAGTCTTCTACAATCAAGATGATAGTGGTGAGATCCAAGAGGCACTCCGCCCAGGTGGCACCAAAATCATTGTAGAAAATGGTCAGGTCATTAAAGTCACTAAGGATAAAGATACAAAACTCACTGATCGAGAAGTCCTCACCACCAAATGGAGTGACTGGATCGACTACTGGGCAGTAGACTACAACTACACGAGTCGCAAAGAGATGATAAGGGTGCCAAAAACGCATGGTGACAATCTGTTTGAAAAAGGTAAAGTTCAGGACTTGTTTGATTATGACGAAGTTTGGACTGGTGACTACATCTTCGATAATGAGTGGCAGAGCTTCCGCACAAAAAAGAATCGGGCGCTTGATTTGACCTCTGTCTCTAGGGAACTCCCTCACGGCACACACAAGATAGCGATAAAGGTGGTGGATATTTTTGGCAATGATACAACTAAAGTAATGGAGGTGAAAACATGATAGACAAGATGTTGCAATCTATTCTGGACATTCCAAGTGAATCTCGAACTATTGAGTTTAAGAGGTTATCCACCAATAAAGACGGGATCATCAAAACTGTCCAATCCATTGTAGCAATGGCAAATACTGATGGTGGCTACATAATTTTGGGTATCGGAGATCCTGAAAAATCCAAAGAAAAAGGCATTGATAGAATTTTTGGCATAGAGGAAAATCTTGATCTTTACGATGCCTTAAGTGTCGAGCTCAAGAAAATTACTCCCCCAATACCAGGACTTTTCCCACCAAACCTACATCACGTAAAAGAGAAAAATGTGCGGATTGGAATAATGGATATACCAAAAGTTAGTGACTCATTCAGATCGTATGAAGGTCATGTATTTATCAGACTTGAGCGTAGTAATCGTAGATTGTCTCCTCAAGAAATAATTCAATTTGCTTACATCAAGGGTTTTCAAAGAGCCGACAACGAACTAGTGGACATTGATATCAATCTTCTCGACACAATTTACTACAAGCAATGGAAGGAAAATCGTAAAATCACTGAAAATAATCTAGAAAAGGTTTTGCTAAATACTGGTCTTGCACGTAGCCAAAAAAATATAATTCTTCCAACTAGAGCAGCGGTATTACTTTTTGCCGAATATCCAAATGATCTCATGGATACTAAATGCACAATTCGTGTATTTCAGTACATTGGAAAAGAAGAAAAGATCAATGAAACTTTGAACATTATTGGCGTTCCACAAACCATAGATGGGCCTATTTCTTCGCTAATTCAAAAATCTCACGAATACGTATTGCAATTACTCAGATCTGGGATTAAAGTTCCTTCTGGGTTTACAACTCAGTACAATGTCCCCGAAAGAGCAGTCAAAGAGGCCCTGACAAACGCCGTTATCCATAGAGATTACTACACTAAAAGAGATATAGAAGTAAAAATATTTGAAGATAGGATTGAAATTGAAAGTCCTGGTCTGTTACCATTCAACATTACTCCATCAAATATTGGAATCGTCCGCGCCACAGGATATCGCAACGATCTTTTGGTCAAACACTTACGTGAATTTCCCAATCCGCCCAATCTCGATCAAAACGAGGGTGTAAAAGCTATGCGGAATTCTATGAAAGAAGCAAGCAAATATCCCCCAATATTCACTACTTATCCAGATGTTCAGGACGGGCTTAGAGTTATTTTGCTCAACGAAAGTGCTCCAAATGCCTGGGATAAAATAAGTCACTACTTATCAGTTCATAAATATATTTCAAACGTGGAAGCTCGCAAACTACTCTTTATTAATGATACGGTTTACATATCTAAACAACTCCAAAAATGGGTAGAAATGAGACTTTTGACAAAAATAGTGCTGAGTGAAAAAGCCAAGAAAGGTACTAAGTATCGTCTGCCCACACAAGAGGAAAGAATTTTATTTTCTAATGACAAAGAAAATAAAACAATAATTCGAACTTTACCAGAGGAAACTAAATAATTTTATTTACCTTTATTATATCAAACTATATCAATAATTATGGCACTACATAAAGACTTCCCCAAAGATCCATACGTCATACTTGACCCAGGTATTAGGTGGTTTCCTGCTGACGAGGATCTGAGAGACAAGGGAATTGAGAAGTTGCTACCTCCCCTAGTAGCTGATCTACGCAAGAGAGTCTGTGATTGGCGAGCCAGTGGATACGTCGGAGCTAGCGCTACCTCTATCGCACTGCTCAAATGGTGGTTTGAGGAGCCTCACACAAGCTACGACGCCAACGGAGTAGCGACCACCTTCCGTTACTACTTCTCACAACGTGAGGCGGTAGAGACGGTTGTATGGCTCTACGATGTAGCACACGTCAAAGACAAATATGACATGATTCGTTACAACTCAACGGGAGTATTGTCACCTGGAATGTTTGTAGAGGATTGGCTACGCTTCGCGATAAAGATGGCAACAGGTGCAGGCAAAACCAAGGTTATGTCACTTTTGATCGCTTGGGCATACTTTCACAAGAAATATGAGCCAGAGTCCAAACTTGCTAAAAACTTCTTACTCATCACCCCCAACGTCATCGTCTTTGACCGCATCAAGCACGACTTTGAAGGTAATAAGATTTTTCACGAAGATCCTGTGCTTCCTGACAATGGTTATGAAGGTCAAAACTGGCAGGACGACTTCCAAGTTACGCTCCACCTCCAAGATGACCTACACAAGGTATCACCCACTGGCAATATCTTTTTGACTAACATTCATCGTGTATACGAGGGCGACATAAGCGAGGCTAGTTTTGCAGATAACGACACAACCTCATATTTCTTAGGTAATAAACCAGTCACCAAAACCAATGACTCTATTGTCGACTTAGGCATGATAATCCGAGATATAGACGAACTGATAGTAATAAACGATGAGGCACACCATCTTCACGATGAAGACTCTGCCTGGGTTAAGTCAATAGAAGACATACATAACAAACTTGTGCAAAAAGGTGCCAAGCTATCTCTCCAATTAGATCTGACCGCCACCCCCAAGAAAAATGATGGGTCTATCTTTGTCCAGACCATTTCTGACTATCCACTTGTTGAGGCGATACACCAGTGTGTAGTCAAAAATCCAGTTGTGCCAGATGGTGCTAGCAGAGGCAAGCTAAAAGAAAACGAGAGCATCAAGTTTAGTGAGCGCTACCGTGACTACATCAATCTAGGTGTCGAGGAATGGCGCAAGACCTACGCTGAACTATTGCCTATGGGCAAGAAGTCAATTCTTTTCATCATGACCGACGACACGAAAAACTGCGATGAGGTCGCCGAGTACATGGAAACCAGTTTTGCCGACCTACGTGGTGCAATTCTAACTATTCACACCAACAAGAGCGGTGAGATCAGTGAGTCAGTCACTGGCAAGAGCAAAGAGGAATTAGAACTACTACGCAAAGAGGCTAATGACATTGATAGCTGGGAGAGTCCATACAAAGTCATCATCTCTGTTCTGATGCTCAAGGAGGGCTGGGACGTCAAAAACGTCACGACGATTGTAGGATTACGTCCTTACTCCGCTAACTCCAAGATCCTACCAGAGCAAACACTAGGCAGAGGACTGCGCCGTATGTTCTTTGGGCGAGATGATGTCAAAGAATACGTCAGTGTAATTGGAACCCCTGCTTTCATGGAGTTTGTCGAATCAATCAATGGTGAGGGTGTGATCCTGGAGAGTCGTCCTATGGGTGAAGGAGCAGGACCAATTACGCCTATGGTCGTAGAGGTAGACAGAAATAATCCAAACAAAAATATCGAAGAATTAGATATTGAACTACCAGTCTTAACTCCTCGCATACAACGTGAATACAAAAATCTTGGATCGCTTGATGTTTCTCAGTTTGGTAATGAGAAAGCCAAAATCCGTACTTTCTCAAAGCAAGAACAGCGAGAGATAGTCTTTAAGGACGTAGTAGGGGAAACTACCCATCACACTACTGTGCTCTCAGGTGCGATCAATCCTGAGTACCAGAGCGTCATCGGATTCTTTGCACAAGCGATTATGCAAGAGCTCCGACTTTTTGGTTGTTATGATGTCCTCTTTGGCAAGCTAAAAGAGTTTCTGCAGCAGTACCTATTTGAAACTCCCGTCGACCTCTCCGACCTCAATACTCTCCGCAACCTATCAGAAATAGAGAATATCCAACTCATCAAAAATACTTTTAAGATTGCTATCAACAACCTCACAGTGCAAGATAGGGGAGACACTAAGATCAAAGATTACATCAAGGTCAGCAACGCCAGACCCTTCGTCGTCAACGACAAAGGATTCCTACTACCCAAGAAATCCGTGTTTAACAAGATAGTAGGAGACAGTGGATTTGAGCTAGAGTTTGCAAGTTGCTTGGAGTCCTACGCCGACGTGATTTCATTTGCCAAGAACTTCCAAAATAAAGAGGCTAGTGCGCTCCGTATCGAATACAAAAACTCCGATGGCTCTATTTCTACTTACTACCCTGATTTCTTTGTCAAAACAAAGCCTCACAACGTCTACGTGGTCGAAACAAAGGGACGAGAGGACGTTGATGCCTTGCTCAAATTTGAACGTCTCAAGTTGTGGTGTGAAGATGTCAATGCTCGCCAGACAAGAGTTGTCTACCATGCCCTCTACGTCAAACAAGATAATTGGGACAGACGCAAGGTAAATAGTTTCGAGCAAGTAGTCAAACTATTTTTACCCCAGCAAGTACTCTAAGTCCGCCCGCGACAACTCCTTCCCCACTTTGCCACCCACGATCACGCGGTCGATCAAATCCTTTTTCTTTTGTTGTAGACTCAATATTTTTTCTTCGATGCTATCCTTG
>Ga0210005_1002111_pt1 | contig 11841 bp, 11 predicted proteins | sample CryGey02umfilter_3_FD_183961 | JGI IMG/M metagenome (GOLD analysis project Ga0210005, IMG submission 183961) | Groundwater microbial communities from aquifer in Utah, USA - Crystal Geyser 4/9/14 0.2 um filter (SPAdes) (version 3) | ecosystem: Environmental > Aquatic > Deep subsurface >... | reverse complement strand
AGGCAGCGCCTAAATCAGCAAAATGCCGCCCTCTTTTTGGCCGGGTACCGTTCCGTTCGAGGGATTCCGGTGATATAGCTCAGTTGGTTAGAGCACAGCACTCATAATGCTGGGGTCGGTGGTTCAAATCCACCTATCACCACCAAGACACAGTTCGCAGAAGTTCTGCGATTCATCTAAGCCCGCGATTATGCGGGCTTTTTTGTTGATTTGCCCCCCTTATTTTCCGTTTTGGTTCGCGGTAGCACGTTGACCTCCGGGGGCAACAAGGGGCAACATTGGGGGCATCTGCAGTGCCATAAAAGGAGTTGCCCCCAATGCCTCTGACCGACATCAAAATCCGCCACGCCAAGCCAGAAGCCAAGACTGTCCGCATGTTTGACGGTAAAGGCTTATATCTGGAGTTATCCCCCAGTGGGGGCAAGTGGTGGCGCCTCAAGTACCGCTTCCAGAATAAGGAAAAGCGGATATCGCTTGGCACATACCCGGAAGTCAGCCTGGCAGATGCCAGAGAAAAGACGCTTGAGCTAAGAAAGCTCGTTGCCCAAGGGGTCGACCCCGGCGAGCAACGGAAGGCCGCCAAAATCGCCGCAATAGAAAGTGTCACGAACAGCTACGAGGCGATTGCTCGGGAGTGGTTCGCCAAGTTCTCCAGGGATTGGACGCCCGGCCATTCGATCAAGATCATTCAGCGGATGGAGCGAGATATCTTCCCGTGGATGGGTGCGCGGCCGATTGCAGAGATCAATGCCCCTGAATTGTTACGTGTGCTCAGAAAGATCGAGGCCAGAGGGGCGCTGGAGACGGCACATCGCGCCTTGGCCAATGTTGCGCAGATATTCTCCTACGCAATCGCAACGGGCAGGGCAGACCGGAATCCAGCTCCAGATCTAAGAGGGGCTTTGCCTCCATATCGTCGTGACAAGCATATGGCCGCAGTGACTACACCTGACCGTATCGGTGAACTGATGCGTAGCATAGATGGGTACACTGGATCCATGGTTGTGCGCTGTGGGTTGATGTTGTCCCCGTATGTCTTTTTACGTCCGGGTGAATTGCGCATGGCAACCTGGGAGGAGATCGACTTCGAGAATGCCTTGTGGACCATCCCTGCGGAGCGTATGAAGATGCGTCAAACGCATCTGGTGCCACTTTCGAAACAGGCGATAGCGATCCTGAGAGAAATCTACCCACTGACTTCCAGAGAAAAGTATGTCTTCCCAGGAGAGCGAGACCGAGGTCGTCCGATGTCAGATAATGCAGTCCGTTCAGCTTTGCGGCGCCTTGGGTGGAGCAACGATGATATGACGCCACACGGTTTCCGGGCGATGGCAAGCACTGCACTAGATAACCTTGGTTTCGATTCGAAACTCATCGAGCGCCAGTTGGCGCACGAAGAGCCTAATAAGGTGAAGGCTGCCTACAAGCGAGAAATGTGGCGCATGTATATGCCGGAAAGAGCAGACATGATGCAGGCGTGGGCGGATTATCTAGATTCATTAAAGGCCGGCGCCAAGGTCATTCCAATCAGAGCATAGGCTATTGTATCGGAATGAACTTTTTGGACGAGGCCCAGAATTGCTAGGACTTAAGAGGTCGTTCAGCAGTGAGCTATCGAATAGCAAATTGCTATTGACGTGGCTGTCAACACTTGAAATAATACTGACACCACTCATCCTTTGCGGTGTCATTAAATTGGCATCCGCTTTGGACGGAACAGCCGCTCATTTTGGGTGGCTGTTTCACTTTTATAAGAACAAAAAACGAACGTGTCAACAAACGAAAAGACACCAATAAAAACTGCCGTCTACATTGATGGTTATAACCTGTATTACGGCAGGTTACGTGGCACGTCCTATAAGTGGCTTGATGTGGTGAGCCTCTTTCGCTCTCTATTGATTCAGCGCGATCAAAACGAATGTCTAAGTCGAGTCAACCTTTTTACCGCCCATGCGCTGGCCAATTTTGCAAGTCACGGTAAAGCCTCAGTAGAAGCACAATCTGCTTATCACCGAGCATTGAAGGCAATGCATCACGATTTAATTGAAATAACCTACGGCAGTCATACCTTTGATAAGAATGGTGCTTTGTTGCCCACCTTCTTAGAAGGTCAACCATATGACCGTACAAAGCGCACTCGTGTCTGGAAGTTGGAAGAGAAAAAAACCGATGTAAATCTCGCGATTTGTATGTATCGGGATGCTAGCAAAGGTTTGTACGATCGTATCATTTTGGTATCAAATGATAGCGACTCGGAGCCTGCGCTTCAGGCAATTCGCGATGACTTTGCACACATTACGATTGGCGTTGTAATGCCAATTCGTCCGACGGAAAAGAGTTCAACCTCGTACCGTCGTGCGAGTGGCTCGCTGGTTAATCTCGCGGATTGGGCTATCGAATACATTACAGATGAGCAGCTGATTCAAGCTCAATTACCAGGCCAGATTGCAACCAAGAAAAAACCAATTCTTAAGCCTGCTCATTGGTAACTTATTCCAATTTTGCTTGTCCGTATTTTGAGCTCTCGAACAGCGGACAATATGGAATTTTGTGCATTACTCCACCAAGACAAAATCCCAATAATCTCAACCGATTTTGGTTCAGAATATTCAGCAATGGCTTGTTGAAGCCGCTACCCGCAATAATCTCTCACAAACTTTACAAATATTTTCGGTCCGTGTATGCCTGTCTACATGCGAATGATTTTCGCGCACTACAAGGGATACATCATGCAGATAAAAACCGAATGCGAGAGGACTGACAGGCTCCTCCGACTGCCAGAAATTGAACGCATCTGCGGTCTTCGCAAAACCACTATCTACCAGCTTATCAATGATGGAAAGTTTCCTCCTGGATTTAAGGTTGGAAGGTCTCGTCTTTGGCGCTGGACTGCCATTCAGGAGTGGGTAAAAAGTCATCATGACGAATGGTCTGTAAGCCAAACAGGCGCTATCGAATATAGAGGAGCAGAAACTTACCAGAAGGTACCTAGGCAAGTCGTAGTCACGGTCCCTGCTGGGACGTGACTGACTTGCCCATCCTTCCTTCGGTCGGATGGGGCGTTACGTGCCGAAAATGGATGCCGCGATGAGAGATTTCACATCGAAGCGCAAGCAAGATGATTTGCCAGAGGAACAGGTGCGAAAGCATCAGGTGAAGGTCATGCTCAACGATAAAGAAGTGGGGTTGCTCGATCACGCAAGGGGGAACCTAAGTCGTTCCGAAGTATTGCGCTTTCTGCTTCTTAATAAGATGCCACATCCCATTCCTGAACTGAATGCTCAGGCGTGGAGTGAGCTATCTCGGGCATCCTCAAATTTGAATCAGCTATTGAGGTATCTCAATTCAGATGGGATGCCTGATGTTGAGCAAATACGAGTAACGCTAGAGCAGTTCCGTGCATCGTTGATTGGAGCGTCCAGATGAAAAAACATCGCAATACGGGTGTGCGTGAAAAGTTGCGCCAGGCGTCTGGAAAGGCGAGGGGGAGGGGGCGCGGGATTGTCATCAAAGGACTCGAAAATGGGAAGCGGTTTGGTGCTCGCGTCACTTATGCCACGAACCCCAAGAAAGGGGGCGATATTGTTGTATCGAACTGCCCTCACAATGCAATAGCAAAGACAATGAATGCGGCGGCCCGGACGCGCCCCGATATTCGGAATCCAGTAGGGCATATCTCGCTGAGTCTGCCTCCATCTGTCACACCAAAGAGCATAGGCGAGTGGCAGCGGCTGGTTCAAACACTAATGCATGATATCGGTCTGGATGAAGCTTTCCCATACGTCTGTGCCAGGCACAACGATGCGGATCATGATCACGTCCATCTTGTATTTAGTCGTATCTCCGTGGATGGGCGGGTCCATGACCAAGCAAATCTCGGGCTACGACTACAGGCGTCAGAAGTCGTGATTGAGGATAAGTTCGACCTTCAGCTATTTCCACGGGGAGAGATGTCACTCAATGTGACCAAGAACGAAATCGAGATGGGACTTCGTACGGGCAAGCTTCCCCCTCGGATGGAAATCAGGAAGGCGCTGGAAGAAGCGCTCACTGACAAGCCCACTATCGAGCAGTTAGTAGAAAGGCTAGCACTGGTTGGCGTGAATGCACGTCTCAATAAATCAGAAACGACCGGAAAGATATCCGGCTTCTCATTCGAGTATGACGGTATCCCATTCGCGGCCTCGAAGATTGGTAAAGAGTATGGATGGCAACGCCTCCAAGAAAGGATCACATATGAACAGCAAAATACAGCAACTGAACAAGCTCCCAAGCAAAGTCGAGCAGCAAGTCCGGCAGACACTCACACTGCAGAAACAAGTCGAGAATCTTCAAAAGTCGATACGAGAGGAAGTAAGCGAATTGCTAAAGGCGCAAACGAAGGAGTTGAACAAGCAACACAGGGAAGAACTTCTCAAGTCGGAAGAACGGCTGAGCTTCGAATTGGTACTTTGGATCGGCGGATTTGGGATATTAACAATGGTGGTCATTGGAGTTGCGGGGTACGTAATCCTTCATCGCCCATAAAGGTGCATCAGGCAGGTTTTGAAACACCGGCCTGGTTTTTGCTCGGCGATACACGTCCGGTGGCAGTTGGTCTTGGTGATGGGGGGATGGTCTTTCCTGATCACCACAGGCTTTCAGACGAGCAGTTATCAGCACTCATCAAGACGGTCGGAGATCCGGTTGTGTTGTTCGGAGACGAAGAGTATTTGGAACGCGCTGCCAGAATATGTAATCAACTCGGTGTGACTTATGAGTATATGCAGCCCCAACGAGGGCTGCCCGAGGCGGATGTTCAACCTGAAGACGAACATATATCGCCACGGATGGGAGTGTAGTGACAGTCAAGGATGAGGTGGGCGATGGTGCGGAGTGCGCGGAGGTCGCAGACCGAGCACACCCACGGTCGCCCAGCCGAACGGCGCAGCCGCCAGTCCTTGACGGTCATGCAACGACCTATGCTTGTGGCTGCTGGGGTGGGTTGGTTTTTAACCCGCCCCGGCTGCCTTGCGGCGAGCATGGCTGGCGTTGTTACTCAGTCAATGAATATATTGGGCACATAAAGCCATTCGAGATAACATCACAGGGGGGTAAACTTATGAAGTCGGAAATATTTTTTCGCTGGGCTTTGTGCAGAGAACGATTTAATAATATTGATTGATGAAACCGCTGTAGTGGGGTTAGAGGTACCGAAATGGTAAAAGAAGTTATGTTGAGTCGCCCAAATGATGCAAAGAATAGGGGTGTTTCTAAGTCTAAAAGGACTCTAAATGCCCTCTCACTTTTTTCAGGTGGTGGTGGGCTTGATCTTGGATTTTCAGCTGCAGGGTTTAAGGTCAAAATTTCTAGCGATATCGACGCGCATTCTTGCGCGACACTTGAATTAAATAAAGGAAAAAAAACTTTCTATAAGCACGCAAAAGCCGTACAGGCAGACATCACTAAAGTAAAAGCCAAAGACTTGATAAAGGGAGTGTATGAAGATGTTAAGGACATTGATTTAATTGTTGGCGGCCCTCCATGCCAAGCATTCTCTGTATTTGGGCAACGAAAGGGATTGGGTGATCCGCGGGGTAACTTGGTTTGGGAATACCTGCGAATTATTGAGGAAATAAAACCAGCTGCGTTTGTTTTTGAGAATGTGGCTGGTTTGAAATCAATTCATGATGGAGCACTTTATAAGGAAATCTTGAATTCACTTTCACTGGACGGGCTCTACACTGTGTCGGCCCATACTTACCAACTTGCGGACTTTGGCATTCCTCAATTTCGAGAGAGAATTTTTTTCATTGGTGCAAAAAATGGAAATATTGTGCCCCAAATGAAGCCTACTCATGGAAATACACTATCAACCCCCAATGAATATCGAACTGCAGGTGAGGCTATTGAAAATATGCCGGACCCTAGTGTTTTCAACCAACTGCCAAACCATATTGGTAGAAAACATAGTGAAAGAATAGTAGATAGATATAAAAATCTTATATTTGGTGAGCGGGATCCAAAAACGCGGATAAATAAGCTGCACCCAGGAAGACCCAGCTTTACGATTATTGTAGGTTCGGATAAGGGGGGGGGGAAAGGACATGTTCACCCATTTGTGCCAAGGGAAGTTACACCTCGTGAATCAGCTAGATTGCAAACATTTCCAGACTGGTGGACATTCGATGGAGTTGGCAGGCATGTTATTCGCCAAGTAGGAAACGCGGTCCCTCCATTATTCGCTGCACAGTTGGGCGAACACATCAAAATGCACGTGTTTGGAGCAAAGACTAAAAAGTCATATGTTGAGCTAGTGGAAGTTCTTGGACTGGATTATTTAAGAGCTGACAAATAGACGGGGAGTTATCGAAATGGATTTTTGGTGTACATAATTTTGGGTAAGCCATGGGCCTAGTTAAGTACAACGCTTCGTGGGCGGGCATAGATGGAGGTAGAGAGGGGCTTTGGAAAGAGCCTCTTTGGACTGATGTTCTGCGAATTATTTCGGCTCATCCTAATGAAAGTGTCTACGATCCAGAAAGCCCTATCTATATAGAGCTAGAGCGGGCATATCCAAAAGAAGCATGGAAAAGTCAAACCGCAGAAGGCAGTTTTCGGCCACTATTTAGAGATTATCCTAATTCGTGGACACGGCCTGGAGTTCTGTCACTTACAGGGCGCCAATTCAACATTACAGATTTGGGTCGAGATGTCTTGGCTGGCAAGGTTGGCAAAGCTGAAATTCTGGTTGGAATGTTTAGAGTTCACAAAGAAAAAATTAATGATACTGATGAATATGAGATGCCATTCTCAATTTTGGCATCAGCCTTTTTAGATACGAATCGTCCCCTCAAAACTGAAGAGATCTTTTGGGCTGTGATGAAGAACTATCGTCCGGGTGCAGACGATATAGTTGAGGTTATTAAGAAAAAAATTCCAATGATAAATGAGACGCCACAAGGGACTCCCTATAGGAGATTGCGGAATATGCTTTCTCTAATGCGTACTGCTAATGCTATAGAGTCTACTAGAAGAGAGTCCGGGACATTTTGGTCGGCTTTGGATGATGATCTACTTAGGAAAATTTCAGAGGGGCGATAAAGCCATGGATTCTTCAGCACAAGAAATTACTATTACTCCAGAGCCGCAGATTCTCCAAGTTCTCACGTATCTGGAGATGCGGCCCATAGATAGTCTTTGTGAATTAATTGATAACTCGATTGATGCTCTGGCTGAACAGCACTGCGATACTGGCACAGTTATCATGATCGACTTGCCTTCAAAAAAAGAAGTTGAAGATGGTTCGGCTCGGGTGAGAGTGAGAGATAACGGGCCAGGTATGACCTTGGATCAAGTGGAAAACTCTCTAAAAGCAGGATATTCAAGCAAACAAAGATATGGCAGCTTGGGATTATTTGGCGTTGGTTTCAATATTGCGAGCGGGAAAATCGGATGCCAAACTCGCGTGCTCACAGCTCGTAAAGAGGATGACCATGCGATTCAAGTAATAGTTGATCTGGTGACCTTAAAGCGGTCAGGAAATTTTAAAGTTGTAGCTACAAGAATTGCCAAACCTGACGGTTTGGTGAATGGCACTGTGGTTGAAATTTCTAAGCCTTGGGCAGCAGGCAACCAAAACTTTGGCTTTATGATGAAGCTCATTTCTCTTGGTCGCCCAAAGATATTGATTCAGCTCGGACGAATCTACGCAACTCTCCTCAGAGAGAAGAAAGTGCGCATAGTTGTGGGGGAGGATAGTGTGTTTCCTTATCACCACTGTGTTTGGGATGACTCAAGATATGTTGAACATGCAAAGCATGGGCGAATTCCGGCCGTTTATCGTTTTCAACATAAAGTCATTCATACTTATAGGAAGTGTGCTTCTTGTAGTGCAATCATTCCCCAAGGAGATGTCCGATGTCCTGACACCTCATGTGGAGGTGGTAGTGTCGTAACTCAAGAAGAGAGAATTTCAGGGTGGGTGGGAATCCAAAGATATTTGGATTCCAGTCATTTTGGAATAGATTTGATTCGTAATGGTAGGGCCATACGTATCCTTGAGCAAGACGCATTTTTCCGCTTTCAAGATCCCGAAACGGGAGATCCAATTTTCGACTATCCAATAGATAACCGAGAAGGCCGGATTGTTGGTGAAATACATTTGGACCATGTTCCAGTAGATCCCGCCAAACAGAATTTCGAGCGCAGCAGTCCGGAATGGCGTCGTGTTATTGAATTTCTTCGCGGGAAAAGTAGTTTGCAGCCTGAGCGTCCTGGGGCGGACTCAAATATGAGTCCAATATTTAAGCTTTATCAGGGCTACCGTAAAGTCAGAGCTCCAGGTAGGCGGAGTATGACAATGGGCAAATGGCTGCCCGGCAGTAATGAACCTAGGGCGCTCAGCCGTTTGGAAATAGAGGAATTAAAGCTGAAGTTTGATAACCGGGAGCCCGGTTATTTTGATGATGCTGAATGGTGGAAGCTTGTTGAGCAAGCCGAAGAAAAGCCTGTAGAAGGTTTGCGTACTTGTCCAACCTGCCACTTAGACTCTCCAAGTGGTCTGGATGAGTGTCCTCACTGTGGGCATATCTTCGAGGGAAAGCTTTGCTTGAATAGTGACTGTGGGAAAACGGTAAGCCGTAGTGCCAGTTTGTGTCCCTATTGCGGTGCCAATCAAGTTCCAGAGGTGGTTGAACCATGGAATTGTAGTGTGTGTGGTCGGCCCAATGGATCAGAAGATACAATTTGTGGCTCATGCAAACATACAAGAGGAACGCTCAATCCTGTTTCAAAGGATGGTTTAAGTGGACTGAGTCATAAGGATGATGATCTATCCATTAGAGGTCTGACAATAGGTCTGGCATCAGGTGAATTGTCATCGCCAATTGATGTGACAACCTTTTTAACAGAAGGGCATATTTATTCATATCGGCATGATGGGTCAAAAATACGCCTCCCCAGCGTTACATTTACTATTAATGATGTGGAAATCTTCATTGACCCAAGCCATCCATTGTTTGTTCAGGGCGGAGTTCGGCCAGAGCTGCAAGTGGCATCTGAAGCTGCTGCCTACCTGCATGTTTATTACAAAGGGCAATCTGCAAAAAATGCGGCTGAACACACAATTACAAAGATAACCTACGATATTTTGAAGGAGTCTTGGCCAGGAAAATTTAATAATTCCGGACTGGATTTCGAACTGGAGTCGTTATTTTCAGCAATTCGAATGAAGCTTGCCGATTCTATTGGCGGAGAAAGTGCTGACACATATTCAAACTTGTCTCAGGATGAGAAAAGCTCTCTCGCTTCCGAATCAGTTAAAAGAGGCCGGGATATATCGGAGCTTTCGGAATTAAAAGAAAGTGGGCAATTTATTCACTTCTTACGCCCCAAAGGGCTGCTGGAAATTTTCCGAATAAATCCGAGATTATTTTTCGACAAGCATGTCTGGGACATAACATACGCTGAGATACCTGTGCTCTATCCAGAGGGAGGGGAACGTTTGCAATTGCAAATTAAGAGTGAGTATTCTGCATTGCTGGATATAGCAGTGATGTGCTTTGATAAGGGCGTCGGAGATCCTCGAGAGGCAGCACTTGCCAAGGCAGTGTGTGAATTGCTTACGGCAAAAATTTCTGAATAACGAATGTTTATTGATAGAGAAATTATCAGTAACTGCGGGTGGCAAGCCTTTGAGAGGTTAATTGCCCGCTTACTTATTCATAAGGGATTTAAAGCAGTAAGAGTTGTCGGTGGCTCCGGTGACAAAGGAGCCGACATTATTGCATTAGGGCCAAACAATAAGAGGTGGTTAATCCAAGCAAAATATTGGGCTAGACCAGTCCCTGAAGCAGAATTGCAAAAAACTCTTGAGGCATCCCGTCTTTATAAGGCCACTAATTCTGTCATGGTCGCGCTGAATGGTGTTGATACGCAAGCGAGGGCGTTCCAAAGGCAAATGCTTTTACAAGGTAAGAGCTTGACAGTTTGGGAGCCGGAAGCGCTTATTTTGCAGGCCAACCAACTCCCTCCTTTAAACGTTCGCCCTCCCCAAGGAGCTTATCAAGCTGCGGCTATCAATTCGATATACGAAATGCTATCAACAGGCTCACCCAGAAAAGCAATGATCGTAATGGCAACTGGATTGGGCAAGACATTTACTGCTGCTGAAGCCATCAGGAGGCGTTTTCATGATAAGCCCACCAAAGTTCTAGTTTTGGCTCATACGAATCAACTCGTGCTGCAACTTGAGAAAGCATTTTGGTTATTTATTGGGCCAGATGAATCAACGATTATTTGGAATCAACATGAAAAGCCTTCAGAAGACTTGTTGAGAAAATCCAATTTTGTATTTGCCTCTAGAGATACTGTTGCCAATTTCGCTATAGGGGGAGGGGAGTTTCCTAGATTTGATTTAGTGCTTATTGATGAATGTCATCACGCACATACAAAAAGCACAACTTACCAATCAATTATTTCAGCTATGCGCGCAGGTACGGACAATGGGCCTCAATTACTAGGACTTACTGCGACCCCATTTTTAGCAGATCCAGAAGCGGAGCTTGAACCCGTATTCGGAGATTCTCCGCTTGTTAGCATTGATATGATTTACGGATTGCAAAATGGATTTTTGTCGCAAGTTGACTATAGGCTGTTTACGGACAACATCAATTGGGATGGCTTGAGGGATTTGAAAGGACAAGCACTTTCGCCAAGATCGGTTAATCGCTCACTGTTTATAAGAGAGTGGGATGAAGGTGTCATACAGCAGCTTCATTCAACATGGGGGGAAATAAAAAATCCCAAAGCCATAATATTTTGCGGAACAATTGAACACGCTCTTGCAATGAGAGACAAAATTAATGCCCGAAATTTCGGTAAAGCAGAAGCGATTTATTCTGGCCATGCTAGAGGTGAGTCGATGAGCCAGTATCAACGGAATTTATTGCTTACTGATTTTGAATCTGGTTTTACTAACATTATTTGCACTGTGGATGTTTTTAATGAAGGGATCGATGTCCCTGACGTAAATATCGTAGTTTTTAATAGGATTACACATAGCCGAAGAATATTTATTCAACAATTAGGAAGAGGGTTGCGCCTTTCTCCGGATAAAGAAAAAGCAATTGTTCTGGATTTTGCCCAAGACATTAGAAGATATGCCGCTGGCATAAAGATGAAGAAAGACTTGGAAAAGCCGACGCGAGGTGCAACAGTTTCTTTGGGAAATAAAGTGGTATTTAGAAATGCTGCCGGTGAAGATGAAAAAGCTGAAACCTTTCTAAATGCTTGGCTAAATGATGTTGAGGCTATTGAGACCGCAGGTGATGACGATGTGGGGGTATTGAAATTTCCTCCTCCCTTGTCTCCGCTTTAAGCTATGGCACTATTGTTGGGAGGTGCAACTTCGTGGGTAATGTGAGTGGGCATCATTAATTAGCACTTCCGGAGGAACCGTTTGTATTTCATAGAGCATGGGTTTGAGCTTTTTTATGCCTAGATTAATGTTCGATTCGGTACTCTGGAAATTGTATAATTCTCAAGCTGAAGTGTTTGTGGTCTATGGTTCAAGTGCGTGTTCGTTTGAATTACGATTTGGGGGCAACTTTGGGGGCAACTGACGACTTTACGACAGATTTAATTTAATTAAATCAATTGGATCGGAAAAGTGTTCAAGTCCACCTATCCCACCAGATAAAAAAACTCCAGCCGCGGCTGGAGTTTTTCTTTTTTCAGTACCGACTGTTTATTGATTGTCGGAGAACAACTGTTTCAGCATCCACAGCGAAAAAATGACAGCAGCTGCAGCGGTACCGATAGCAGACAGATCAGCGATCAAAGACATAATATTTCCCCTCC
>Ga0210005_1002102_pt1 | contig 11868 bp, 10 predicted proteins | sample CryGey02umfilter_3_FD_183961 | JGI IMG/M metagenome (GOLD analysis project Ga0210005, IMG submission 183961) | Groundwater microbial communities from aquifer in Utah, USA - Crystal Geyser 4/9/14 0.2 um filter (SPAdes) (version 3) | ecosystem: Environmental > Aquatic > Deep subsurface >... | reverse complement strand
GTCAAGACCCTAAAAGACACATTAACAGATTAAGCTAAAGCCCCATGCAATTAAACATTAAAAATCAAAAATTCAACATCCTCATCACCGGCGCTGCTGGATTTATCGGCTTTCACCTTATCCAAGCTCTAAAACCCTTCGGTCACAACATCGTCGGCATCGACAACCTAAACGACTACTACGACCCCCAGCTCAAACTAGACCGCCTAAAAGCCCTAGGGCTAGATGTGTCTGACATTGCAAGCGCTTCTCCCGTCATTGAAGGCGTTTCCCCTGTCGTTGCAAGCGTTTCTCCTGTCATTGCGAGCGAAGCGAAGCAATCCACGGCCGAATACCAAAATTCAACTCTAAAAATTAAAAACTTAACATTCCAAAAACTGGATCTCGCTGACCGAGCAGGCATAGAGAAACTATTCGCCGACAACCAATTCGACATCGTCGTCAACCTAGGCGCGCAAGCCGGAGTGCGTTATTCTATCGACAATCCCCACGCCTATGTCGATAGCAACCTAGTCGGGTTTGTCAATATTCTAGAAGGCTGTCGTCACAGCAAAGTCAAACACCTAGTGTACGCCAGCTCCAGTTCCGTGTATGGTATGAACATCAAGCAACCCTTTAGCACCGACGACCGCGTAGACTATCCAATCAGTTTGTATGCTGCCACCAAAAAATCTAACGAACTCATGGCGCACACCTACAGTCATTTATATGGTATCCCAACCACTGGCTTGCGATTCTTTACTGTCTACGGCCCATTTGGTCGCCCCGATATGGCGTACTTCTCCTTCACCAAAAAAATTCTAAATGGAGAAACCATCGACGTCTTCAACAACGGCGACATGCAACGCGACTTCACCTACATAGACGACATTGTCGAAGGCGTGATTCGAGTCATGGATCGCATCCCTGATGTTAGCCAGGGTGGTCATTTCACCACTTCTTCCAGTCATTGCGAGCGAAGCGAAGCAATCTCCAGCCGACAAAACATCACCAACGCCAAAGCACCTTACAAAATCTACAACATCGGCAACAATCAGCCCGTAACTCTACGCCGTTTTATCACCGCTATAGAAACCGCCACCGGCCAAAAAGCCAAAGAAAACCTACTCCCCATGCAACCCGGTGATGTTCCGATTACCTATGCCGATGTAGACCAGCTCACAAAAGACACTGGTTTCAAACCCGCCACCAGCATAGAAGACGGAATTGGCAAGTTTGTGGAGTGGTATAAAGGGTATTACAAGTGAGTCAGTATTCAAACACCATCATAGCCAACTCAGGCGTTAAATTTGGCACCAGCGGTGCGCGAGGCCTAGTTGAGCAATTTACGCCAGAAGTCTGTGCCGCGTTTACCCTGGTATTTATAGATGCAATGCAGCAAAGATTTAAATTCAATCGCATTTCTGTAGCCATTGACCGACGCCCTAGCAGTCCACGCATGGCGGCAGCCTGTATAGCAGCGGCTAAACAGCTTGGTTTAGATATCGATTATTTCGGTGTGATACCAACGCCAGCTTTAGCCTATCAATCGCTGCAAACTAAACAGCCAGCCATCATGATTACCGGCAGTCATATTCCGTTCGATCGAAATGGTATAAAGTTCTATCGTCCAGATGGTGAGATTACCAAGGCGGACGAAACCCTGATTATGACAACAGAAGTAAATGTACCTAATCAGCTCGAACCAACGCTTCCAACATCGAGCCAAGACGCCGAAAATCAATATATCAATCGTTATCTAAAACTTGTCGAACCTAATCTACTGCACGGCAAACGTGTCGGTATTTACCAGCACTCTTCAGCGGGTCGCGATTTATACACCAAGCTGTTTAGCCAACTAAGTGCAGATGTCATTACTTTGGGACGATCAGAAGAGTTTGTGCCGATTGATACCGAAGCGGTTCGTCAAGAAGATATCGAGCAAGGCAAAATCTGGGCACAGCAACATAAGCTAGACTTTTTATTCTCCACCGATGGAGATGGTGACCGCCCCTTAATTGCCGATGAAACCGGGCAATGGCTAAGAGGCGATATCGTAGGTTTATTGACGGCGCGTTATCTGAAAATTGACGCGCTCGCTATTCCAGTCAGCTGCAACACCGCTATTGAAGCATGCGGCGCATTTAAAAACACAACCCGTACCCAAATCGGTTCACCCTATGTGATAGAGGCTATGCAACAACTTACCAAACAATATTCACGTATTGCAGGCTTTGAAGCCAATGGCGGATTTTTGCTCGGCAGCGATATTGAATTCAATGGACAAACCTTAACCGCCTTACCAACGCGTGATGCCTTATTGCCCATTATCGCCCTTATGGCCGCCTCCATAAATGACAAACAGTCACTTTCACAGTTGCTCGCAGGCTTGCCGCAACGTTATACAGCATGCAATCGCATTCAAAACTTCGCCACAGAAAAGTCACAACAACTTATCCAGGCCTGGTCACAAAATCCGCAACAAGGATTAGCAAAACTAGGTTTAGCGAACAAGGTGCTTATTGACCAAAGCGAAATCGACGGCTTGCGTTGGACCTTCGACGATCAAGCCATCGTGCATTTAAGACCATCGGGTAATGCACCGGAATTGCGCTGTTATACCGAAGCGGAAAGCGTCCAAAAAGCAGAAGAATTGCTGAATAACACCTTGGAAAAGCTCCAAGCTTTTACCAAATAGCCAAAAAAGAAATTAAAATACTCATAAATTACTGAATACGAGAAAAAACCATGAAGAAAAAAGCACTTATTACTGGCGTAACAGGACAAGACGGCTCTTACCTAGCAGAGTTTTTACTTGGGAAAGGCTACGAAGTTCACGGTATCAAGCGCCGTGCTTCGTCCTTCAACACTCAGCGAGTTGATCATATCTATCAAGATCCTCATGTTGATAATAAAAATTTTATCCTTCATTATGGCGACTTAACGGACTCTTCAAATCTAACACGCATTTTGCAAGAAGTGCAACCGGACGAAGTGTATAACTTAGGAGCTCAATCTCACGTAGCAGTTTCATTTGAATCTCCAGAATACACGGCTGATGTTGATGCAATGGGCACGCTTCGGCTTTTGGAAGCCATTCGCTTGCTCGGCTTAGAAAAGAAAACTAAATTCTATCAAGCCTCGACCTCGGAGCTTTATGGTTTAGTTCAAGAAACGCCACAAACAGAAACCACACCGTTTTACCCACGTTCACCCTATGCGGTTGCGAAAATGTACGCCTACTGGATTGTCGTCAACTACCGTGAAGCTTATGGCATGTACGCCTGCAACGGCATTTTGTTTAACCACGAATCGCCTCGTCGTGGTGAGACCTTTGTAACTCGTAAAATCACCCGTGGTTTAGCCAATATGGCTCAGGGGTTAGAAAAGTGCTTGTTTATGGGTAATATTGATGCTCTACGTGATTGGGGACATGCTAAAGACTATGTGCGCATGCAGTGGATGATGCTCCAACAAGACCAATCCGAAGACTTTGTTATCGCCACCGGCGAGCAATACTCCGTGCGCCAATTTATCGAATGGTCAGCCCAAGAGCTTGGCATTACGATCAAATTTGAAGGGCAGGGCGTAGACGAAAAAGGCATTATAGCCGCCATCGAAGGCGACAAAGCCCCTGCGTTAAAAGTAGGCGATGTCATTGTACAAATCGACCCACGCTACTTCCGCCCAGCCGAAGTTGAAACCCTACTTGGCGATCCAACCAAAGCCAAACAAAAACTCGGCTGGACACCTGAAATTATCGTGCAAGAAATGTGTGCGGAAATGGTTGCCGAAGATTTAAAAATTGCGCAACGCCATGCTTTACTAAAGCAGCATGGTCATGATTTACCTGTTTCGGTAGAAAGCTAATGACGATGAAAGTATTAATTACTGGCGCAAATGGCATGGTGGGTAAAAATATTCTAGAACACCCAAATGCAAGTCAATTTGAGTTTATTGCACCATCAAGTAAAGAATTGAATCTTCTCGATGTTCAAAATGTAAATTCATTTTTGATTAAGCACAAACCTGACATGATTATTCATGCAGCAGGCAGAGTAGGTGGTATACAAGCAAATATGGCTAACCCAGTAGCATTTCTGTTTGAAAACATGCAGATGGGCTTAAATTTGATTAATGCGGCTTACCAACAGGGCATAAGCAAATTTATGAACATGAGTAGCTCGTGTATGTATCCACGCAATGCACAAAACCCATTAGCAGAAGAATTAATTTTACAAGGTGAGCTCGAACCCACAAATGAAGGCTATGCACTTGCAAAAATAGCGTCTACGCGATTGTGCGAGTATGTCGTCAGTGAAAATCCAGAATTTCAATACAAGACAGTGATCCCCTGTAACCTATATGGTCGTCACGATAAGTTTGACCCTAAAAACTCGCACATGATTCCTGCCGTTATCAAAAAAATCTACGATGCAAAGCAGATGCAACTACCCAGTATTGATATTTGGGGTGATGGTACGGCTCGTCGAGAATTTATGTATGCGGGTGATCTTGCGGATTTTGTGTTTTATGCTATCAAACATTATGAAGATATGCCGCAAAACATTAATGTGGGATTGGGGCAGGATTACACCATAAACGAATACTATCAAACGATTGCTCAAGTCATAGGTTACGAAGGAAAGTTTGAACACGACCTCACTAAGCCAATTGGCATGCGCCAAAAACTTATTGATGATGAAAAATTAAAAAGTTTCGGTTGGCAGTCAAAAACAAGCCTAACGGAAGGTGTTAAGAAAGCGCTACAGTTTTACATGGAGCATAAAAATGATTAATTACTCTCTCGCAAGTTCTACTTGGGATGATAAAGAGCTAACCGCAATTCAAAATGTTATCGACTCAAATATGTTTACCATGGGTAAGCATGTAGCGGAATACGAAAAACAATTTGCTGATTATTTTGGTTCAAAACATGCCGTTATGGTCAGCTCTGGCTCTACTGCAAACCTAATTATGATTGCGGCCCTGTTCTACACCAAAAATGAAAGCCTCAAATTAAAGCGCGGTGATGAAGTGATTGTCCCTGCGGTGTCTTGGTCAACAACCTACTACCCGCTCTATCAATACGGCTTGAAGTTAAAGTTTGTTGATATTAATCGCGATACGTTGAACATGGATTTAGAGCAGCTGGAATCCGCGATAACAGACAAAACACGCGCAATTCTGTCGGTTAACTTACTCGGCAATCCGAATGACTACAACCAAATACAGAAAATCATCGGTGAGCGTAATATTATTCTTCTCGAAGATAACTGTGAGTCCATGGGCGCCACTTTAGAAAGTAAACAAGCGGGAACATTTGGTGTAATGGGAACGTTTAGTTCCTTCTTCAGTCATCATATCGCCACCATGGAAGGTGGGTGTGTTGTTACGGATGATGAAGAGCTATACCACATATTGCTTTGTTTACGGGCACATGGCTGGACGCGTAATTTGCCAAAATTTAACCATGTCTCAGGCGAGAAAAGCGATGATCCATTTGAAGAGGCGTTTAAATTTGTGCTACCTGGCTATAACGTTCGACCATTAGAAATGAGCGGCGCAATTGGTATTGAGCAGCTTAAAAAATTGCCAAGCTTCATAAAAAACCGACAAGAAAATGGACAATATTTTACAGAGTTGTTCGCGGATCATCCTTACTTAACAATACAAAAAGAGGTTGGTAAAAGCAGCTGGTTTGGTTTTTCATTTGTGATCAAAGAAAACAGTGGCATCCAGCGTGCAGACTTGGTGAAAAAGTTGATGGATAACGGTGTGGAGTGTCGTCCGATTGTAACTGGTAATTTCGCTAAAAACGAAGTAGTCAAATACTTTGATTACGAAATTCATAATGAATTAACCAACGCTGAATACATTGACATTAATGGATTGTTTGTCGGTAACCATCAGTTCGATATTAAAGAGAAGGTTAAATCCTTACGGTCGTTGTTAGCTTAATGCATTTAGAAAAAGATCAATTTAGGCAGCTTGTTGAATACGGTGTTTTGTTTTCTATAGACCTTGTGCTGTTAGATAATCAAAACCGAATTCTATTGGGTAAGCGTATCAATAGCCCTGCTCAGGGCTATTGGTTTGTGCCGGGTGGCAGGGTTTACAAGAACGAACCTCTATCTCAAGCGTTTAAAAGAATTTGTCAATGTGAGTTAGGTTGTGAATTTGATTATCACCAGGCCTGGTTACTTGGGCTTTATGATCACTTTTATGAAGATAGTGTATTTGGTAACGATATTTCAACACACTATGTAAATGCACCTTATTTAATAAAGCTAAATAAAGTTAAACTCGATAGCCTACCAAAACAACAGCATCGTGATTATCGCTGGCAAAACATAAACAAAATTGAACAAGACGATAGCGTACACAAATACAGCAAAGTGTTTTTACACGCACTTAAACAGCACATAGATGAAGACAAGGTTAAAAGAGCATGATCAATATCTTACTATCCGGCGGCTCAGGCACACGCCTATGGCCACTCAGCCGCACCAAACTACCCAAACAATTTGTCCGCCTGTTCGATAACCAATCACTGTTCCAAAAGACCCTAGATCGTAATGCACCTTTATGTCATACCACGCTGGTTGTCACCAACAGTGAACAATATTTCCTAGCCCTAGACCAACTAGAAGAGCAGCGTAGCGTTTCAACACGTCATACTCAACACTCAAAATTCTTGTTAGAGCCAGTTGGAAGAAACACAGCGCCGGCGATTGCCTTAGCCTGCATGACATTGGACGACGATGATATCGTTTTTGTGACCACATCCGATCACCTAGTAAAAGATCAATCCGCCTACGAAAACGCCGTCAACAAAGCCAAAAACCTAGCAGAGCAGGGCTACCTTGTGACCTTTGGAATCCAGCCAACCCACCCAGAAACCGGCTTCGGCTACATCGAAGCCAGCGGCAACGACGTCAAATCATTCAAAGAAAAACCAGACTTGGCGACAGCACAAATCTATTTAGAACAAAATAATGACCGTCATTCCGGACTTGATCCGGAATCTGAAGCCGACAAAACAACCTATTTGTGGAACTCCGGCATGTTCTGTTTCAAAGTCGGGACCTTCCTAACCGAACTGCAAAAATACAGCCCAGAGATCCACCAGGCCTGCTCAGATGCAATAAAAACAACAGGTCATTGCGAGGAGCGAAGCGACGTGGCAATCTCCCAAACAATCCGCATACCCTTCGATGCCATGCAACAAATCCCCGAAGACTCCATCGACTACGCCGTCATGGAAAAATCCGACAAAGTCAAAGTCATCCCATGTGACATGGGTTGGTCAGACCTTGGCAGTTTCGATGCACTATACGACGAAACCAAAACCAACGAACAACCCAACGCCGTCCTGCTCAGAGGCCAAAACGCCCAGCAACCCATCAGTATTGACAGTCAAAACAACCTGATCGTCGCTCGCGACCGCCAAATCGCCCTAATCGATGTACATGGCCTAATGATTGTCGATACAAGCGATGCCATATTAATCAGCCAAAAGGGCAGCTCACAAAAAGTCAAAAATGTTGTTGCAGAGATAAAAAAATGCAAACCGGAACTAGCTGAAATTCATCGAATAGCACACAGACCCTGGGGAACCTACGAAGTCCTTGTCGATACCGAAGGCTACAAAGTAAAACGTATAGTCGTCAAACCCAACGGTCGCCTAAGCCTACAAAAACACTACCACCGCAACGAACACTGGATTGTCGTATCCGGCACAGCAAAAGTCACGGTAGACAGCGAAACCAAACTCCTGCGCCCCAACGAATCCACCTACATCAAAATGGGTCAAATCCATCGCCTAGAGAATGATGGCAAAATCGATTTAGTGATGATTGAGGTTCAAGTGGGCGAGTACACAGGCGAAGATGACATTGTGCGTATCGAAGACATATACTCGAGAAATTAGACTTTTAATGAATCACCACACCAGAGATTTACTCACACTTGGCATAGGTAAAGTCCTTCAAGTTCTGATCGGTTTAGTAACACTCAGGCTCATCACGGAAATGTTAAGTGAGGAGCAGGTCGGGATATATTACCTTTTGCTAACCGTTGTGAGTTTGCTTGCATTTGGTTTTTTTAATCCATTGGGTCAGTTTTACGGCAGACATTTGATTCACTGGCAACAAACGCACAACCTAAAAACAGCAACCAATGTCATGCTTATGTTTAGAGGTCTGGCGATACCCTTCGCATTAATGCTTGCGATATTGCTTTTCTATGTTTTTGATTACCAGAAATATTTTACCGCGTCGGAATACATTGCGTTTATTCTGATAGCTTTAATAGCGCTGATTCATGGTGTGTTACTTAACGCAACTAATGTTTTGATAAGCCGTGTAGCATTCACTATATATGTGGTATTAACCTTAGCCATCGGATTGGGCGTATCTGTATTGTTTATGCAGATCAGCCAAACAGCCATGGCATGGATTTACGGCTTAGCCCTAACCCAAATCATGTTTAGCTTTATTTTGTACCGATTAATAGTGAAAGGTCAGGCTTTCTCAATAACAAAGCTCAAATCTGCATTAAAACCAAACTACATAAAAAGCGTATTCTTTTTTATTCTTCCAGTGACGATCACGCTCTTTCTGCAATGGGGGCAGACGGCCTCATTTCGATTGGTTGTCGAAGACCTTTATACTGTTCAAATTTTAGCGTTTATAGCTGTGGGTATGGCGATAAGCGGGGCCATTTTCTCGGCACTTGAAAGTTTAGCAACCCAGTTTTATATGCCGCTTTACTTAAAAAAAATCACGAATGCGACTAAACAGGAAAGAACGCAAGCTTGGAATGAATTAGCAGATATAATGTTACCCATTTATATTGCAGTGACCATTTATGTCATTGTCTTTGCTCCCTACCTTGCAAAGCTTTTAGTCGCGGAGAAGTTTTTCGAAGCATATATCTATGCAATGATAGGCGCCATAATCGAGTTGCTTAGAGTTACCACAAACTTGATATACATGGTTTCACAATCTGAAGTAAAAACAAAAAACACCATCACCCCCTATCTATTTGGTTTTCTTATAATGATAGTTGGGTTGTATTCTATCGACGTTTCTGACGCTTTGTGGAAAGTACCGGTTATACTCGCTGTTTCTTATTTAGTGACCTTATCCATTATGACCTTCAATATGAAAAAACTATTAGAAATACAAATAAACTTATGGTTTTCAATCAAAACAATACTGTTAATGTCGCCTATATTTATAGTTTACTTTGCTAGCATAGATCCTACGATTATTAATGCGATTATATTTTTGATACTAGGAGGCGGATACCTTTTAGGGGTACAGTACTTTTTACTAAAAAGTAAAATACAAAAAATGAGTGCGATATGAAAAAAGCCTGCTTAGTAGTGAGTGACTATTTAACTGAAAACAAAATCTTCGATGCCGAATCACATCGTGATAATTTTGTTGATCGTTTTGTCCAACTTAAAAAAGCTTTCGCGTTAAAGGGCTATGATTTATCGACTCAAGATATCAACTCGGTAGAGGAATCCGAAACTGTTATCTATGCCTCGAATATGCCAAAAAAATTACCTAAGTCAGAGCATATTCAAAAAAGTTACTTGATTCTAAGCGAAAGTGCTTTTATAAGACCAGATAATTATGATCCTAAAAAGCATGCTTGTTTCAATAAGGTGTTTACTTGGTCTGATGAGTTAGTTGATGGTAAAAAATATATCAAGCTCAACTATACGCATGCGTTTCCAAATGAAATTAATAAAGACATAGCCCAAAAGAAAAAACTAGGTGTGCTGATTGCCGGTAATAAAAAACCCAAGCCGTCGCTTGATTTAGAATTACTAAAGCTCGATCTTTACAATGAACGAGAACGCGCGATTCGTTGGTTTGAGAAGAATCATCTTGCCGACTTTGATCTTTATGGCGTAGGTTGGGATAAATACCGTTTTACCGGGCCAAAAGTAATCCGCGCTTTAAATCGGCTACCCTGGGTTCCACAAGTCACTCAAAAGTTAATGGGCCTATCATATCCTTCCTATAAAGGGATGGTCGATCACAAAAAGCCGGTTATGGAACAATACCGCTTTTCGATTTGTTATGAAAATGCCAGAGATATTCCTGGTTACATCACCGAAAAAATTTTTGACAGCTTCTTTGCAGGCTGTGTGCCAGTCTATTGGGGCGCGAATAATATCACCGACTATATCCCGAAAAATTGCTTTATCGACAAACGCAAGTTTGCTAGCTACAAAGAGTTATATGAATTTTTAGCTACTATGTCTGGTGAGGTTTATATGGCATATCTGGATAATATCGAAAACTACCTTAATTCAGAGCAAGCTTTACCTTTTAAAAGCGAAGGCTTTGTTCGAACCATTATGCAAACCATTTTTAAAGATTAGGGTCAACGCAAGACATGATTATTACAAAAATTACCGGCGGACTAGGCAATCAGCTGTTTCAATATGCAGTAGGTAAAGCGGTTTCCCATCATCACAATGTGCCCTTAAAACTGGATATTACTGCTTATGAAACCTATAAGCCGCATAACGGTTATCGATTAGATCAGTTTGCCATTAACGCTGAAATCGCTAATACACAAGAGATTGCAAAACTAAAAGGGGCAAACCATTTACTGGCAAAAGTATTGCGTAAAGCAGGCCAGCTGAATAAGCAACGCTATTATTCAGAAAAAGAGAGAACCATCTATGATGCGCAAGTTTTTGCACGCGAGGAATGTTACCTCGATGGTTATTGGCAAAATGAACAGTATTTTCTAAAAATCAGAGATATCTTTCTTCAGGACATTACACCCAAATTTTCTCTGAGTAATCAAGCCCAAGCATATCAGCGGCAGATCATGGCTAGTCACTCTGTTAGCTTGCATGTTAGAAGAGGGGATTATTTAAATCATCCTGAAATCGGGGTGTTAGACATCTCTTACTATCAGCAAGCCCACGCATATATGGTGTCCAAAGTAGAAGACCCTGTTTTTTATATTTTTTCTAATAACCTTGCGTGGTGTAAACAGAATTTTAAATTTATTGAAAATGCGGTTTATATTGAAGGCACACAAACAGAAATTGATGATCTTATGCTAATGAGTCAATGCCAGCACAATATTATTGCTAATAGCTCGTTTAGCTGGTGGGGTGCGTGGTTAAATGATAACAGTAATAAGATTGTTATTGCGCCTAAGAGGTGGATGGCGGTTAATCCAAAAGGCTATAAATGGTCTTCAAATGATTGGGTAGAAATCTAAAATGATTAGAAAAATCTTTCTGAAATTGCATGGTTTCCAGTACAGAGTTTTGAAATTGCGAGCAGTCTACTATCAATACATTTTTCAAAGTTGCGGCAAAGGGTTTAGGCTTTGGGGTAAACCTTACATTAAAAATCCACAGAATATTAAATTAGGAAATAATGTTTCAATAAATGACGGTGCTTACATGAATGGTTTAGGTGGCATTTCGATTGGCGATAACGTTTCTATCTCCGCGCTATCAGTCATTGTGTCAACCTCTTTAGATCCAGACAAGCTTGTTGATAAGTTACATGTGAATAAGCCGATATTTATTGGGGATAATGTTCAAATTGGTACAGGTGCAATTATTTTACCAGGTATCCGAATTGGAAATAATGTCATGATTGGTGCTGGTGCAGTTGTCACAAAAGATATTGACAGCAATTGCGTTATAGTTGGCAATCCGGCAAAAATGCTTAGAAAAGTAAATGAACTATAAAATCACCAAAATCATCCGGAACATGTCAACCTGTTTTGCACCAGTTCTTTAAAAATTAAATTGCATTTGCCATTGCTCTTGGCAACGTCGGGAAATTCACACCAGACTCAGCGGTATAATCGTCATCCGTTTCCGTCACTGGG
>Ga0210005_1002100_pt1 | contig 11880 bp, 14 predicted proteins | sample CryGey02umfilter_3_FD_183961 | JGI IMG/M metagenome (GOLD analysis project Ga0210005, IMG submission 183961) | Groundwater microbial communities from aquifer in Utah, USA - Crystal Geyser 4/9/14 0.2 um filter (SPAdes) (version 3) | ecosystem: Environmental > Aquatic > Deep subsurface >... | reverse complement strand
TATTTCTTATATTTTTCGTTTCTTAATTTTTTTATTTTTGCGAATTTTTGCATACCACAATTCTGCAGAATTGTGGTATAGATTTAGAGTGGCAAAAAAAGAAATAGGGGTACAAGAAGGATACAAGAATAAGAAAAACGCCCTTCAGCCAAAATGCTTGCCGAAAGGCATTTTTCCAAAAATCTTTCTACTAATTCCACTAACTAAACGGGTATGACTTGGGAATTCCGAAACTGTCTAAAATTAGATTTATTATTCCGAGAACAGAGAGCATTATAAAGATGCCTATCAATCCCCAGACTATGTTTTTTTTGCCTTTTTCTCTTTCCGAATCATCGTCATTGTGAAGAATAAAAAGAAATATTCCCCACAAAAAAAGCAGTACCGCTATGGCAAACAGTAGAATTATGAGCGGGTTTAAAATGGCCGCATTAATTTTACCAAGAATGCCGGTAACAGACGTGGAAGACATAGAAAAATGCTACCTTCTTTAGAATCCTGTACCGCTTGGGTTAACCGTAGGAACACTTGGAGCTCCCCCTTGTCCAACACCCAGAGCATTACCGATGAAGAATACCAAACCCCAAACTGACACCATAACAAACAAGGCAATAACTCCCCAAACCATTACCCTCCTTCCTTCTTCTTTCTTGCTTTCATCCCCAGCGGCAAATATAAACTTTGCCAAACCCCAGAAGAATCCCAAGAGCGCTATGGCTACAACAACAGGAAGAAGGGTGTTTACTATAGACCCTATTGACTGTGCCAATACCTGAATATTGCCAAGCGTGGGCGCACTCTGTGCCAACACAGGCAAAGCAGATAGGGTGAAAAGGGCAATCGCACTAATTAATATCTTCATTACTTTGAAATTTCTTAATAATAAGACCTTTTATATTCTAATACTTACAGAGTTAATAATACCAGAAAATACATTAAAAACAATGGTCGTGTGGACAATTAGACATTCTGAAATGGGTTGGGTGGCATTTGGTCTTTGGGTGGGAGAATAATATCCACACCTGTATTTCCAAATATGGAAAACTGAATAAATTTCACTATTCCCCAAATTGAGCTAATGACAAAAAGGGCTATCACACCCCAAATCATTATGTTCTTGCCCTCTGTTTTGGCGCTCTCATCTCCGGCTTTAAATATGAATTTTGTAATCCCCCACATAAAGAAAAGAAGGGCGAAAACAAAAGCGACGGGTATGAGGGTGTTAATTAGAGAAGTGGTAGCAAGTATTAAATCCAAAAAAGTGCTTACCGCGGCAAAAGCAATTGTCGGAATTGATATTGCGATAAAAAACAAAATATGATATTTCTTCATAAAATATTAGTTTACAAACAGCGGAAGGCCTCTAGCTTTCCCTCCAAAAAAGTCGGTGTGGAGAAGCTGAATAATCCCCCAAAATGAAATCATAACGAAGAGAGCGACAACTCCCCAGAACATAAGAATTTTACCTTCTTGTATTTTCTTTTCGTCTCCTGCCGCCAGAATAAATTTGGCAACCCCCCAAAAGAATACAAGGAGCGATAGACTTACAACAAGATAAATTAGCGGAGTTATATGGTCCACGGCAAAACATACCACTTCTTCAAAGTTTTGCGGTGGGGTGGGCGTAACCGAGGGGCATATTGCAAATGTGTTCGTCGGAAAAGCAAACTGGAAAAATATGACGGATAAAACAATTAGCAATCTAAATTTTAAAAAACTATTTATCATTAATTTGTAATTTGTGTAATGGTGTTTTCAATAACCTTCGCAATAGCCCAAGCTCCCAAAAGTATGGCTACTCCTATTGTGGTGTAGAGAAACGCCCTCTTGGCTTCTTCCAGCTTTGTTTCGTTACCTCTGGAGGTAACGAGCTTAAAACCCGAATAAATAATTGCTATGACTGCTACCACCCCGCCGATGGGCAGTAAAATATCAGAAACAACCGCTTGTATAAATTGATAAAGATTGTCCCCCTTGCTAAACGGATTGGTTAGCTTAATTTCCCCAGAATTGCCGGTTGGGCCACTCATTGTTCCCTCGGTTGGTTTACTCATTGTCCCCTCGGTTGGGCTACTCATTGTGCCTTCGGTTGGGCTACTCATTGTGCCTCCGGTTAGAGGAACAGTTCCTTTTTTTATTAAAGTAATGGGACCCGTCCCATCATCCCACGTTACAGCCGCGCTCTCACCAGAGATAATAATTAACTTATCAACAGTCCCTTGACATTGAGCCAATGTTTTATTTTTTTCACTAGACACAATTCGACCGCTTGTGAGCGTCACGGCACATGTCCCTAGAGGAGCAGTTCCTTTTTTAAATAACCTAATAGGACCCGTCCCATCATCCCACGTTACAATGTTGCCAGGAGAAGGAGTTAACGCATCAATAACCCATTGACATTTAGCTCTTGTCCAATTTTTTTCTGTAAAGGTTTTGTTAGGGTTTGAGACATATGTCGCACTACATGTTCCTAATGGTGGGGATGGTTTTGAACTATCTTGAGCCAAAAGAATATTATCATTCGGAAAATAAGAAACAAACAAAGCAAAAGTAGACAAAAAGAAAACGAAGACCACCAGATGCGCTGCTTTTTTAGGGCTAATTTTCATATATAAATATTATCATTTAATTACTTGATTTTAAAAAGGAAAAACCCTGGTCGGATTTTATGAGAGCCGTTGTAATAAAGTAAATAACAAGCCAAGCACCGATAACCACGGCGAATCCAATAGCGGTTTTGGTAAAAACCAACTTTGCTTTGTCTTTTTTTGACTCACTTCCACCGGAAGTCATGAGGAGGAAGCCGGCATAGGCAAATGAAATTGAAGCCAGAGGAACCGAAATATATATAAGAAATGTGATGATTGTTTGCACAAATTCAATTAATTTATTAAATGTGCAGGGGTTAGCGGGACGAGCTCCTCCAGGACCAGGCGCATCATCACACACTATCAAAGAAGATGGGGGGTTGCCGCTACTGGTATTTGCGGGAGAAACATCTTCGGCCAAGATAAAATGGGGCGTGAGAACAAAAGAACTTGACACCATAAGAAGTGCGAATGAAAAGAGGGATGATAATATTCTTTTATTCATATTATTTATTGGCTAAAAAGTCTGTCTATTTCAGAATCAGCCCGTCTAATGGCTTCGCTAATTCTTGCTCTACCGCTGGTAATGGACTCAATCATTTCTCTGAAAATAGCTGTTGTGGCTACGGAATCAGGATCAAGCCATCCCCTGGCCCAAAGAGCACTTCGGTAAAAAACCGGATTATATATACCTTCCGGGATTTGTGAAACGGAGTCTCTTCTGGCTGGGACTACATTTAGGTTTTTGGCAAAATTTTCCGCGCTACTTTTTTGCGACAAAGCCAATATAGTGGTGAAAGTTTGTGGTAAATTTCTGGTACCGTTTGTTATCGCAAAAGCCATCATCCTTCCATAGGTTGTGTTGTTTTCTCCTGATTGCGATTGCGGAATGGTGGCGACATCAAAGTTTATATTGGGATTTTTCAATTTTATGATTGGCAGTTCTGAAGCAAAACCGAAATAAACAGCTAAGTCCCCAGCCGTAAAAAAGTCCTGAGAGCTGGGAAGCGAGCGGTTCCAAGAATAAAATGATTTGGCGGGGTTTGAAAATTGCGTGTAGAAATTGAGAGCCGCTTCCGTGGGTGGTGTGGCTTTGTTGAAATTTTCATCCAACACTCCGGTGGGACCGGACTGCCTCCTTGTCACGATGGGGTTTCCAGCTTGAATAATAAGGGCGGTTATGAGTTCTTTGGCATTCGTAACATTACCAAATTCCCCCAAAGCAGACGCGCTTTTGCTAATATTTAAAGCTCCGTCCTTTTTGGTTAGCGAAGACGATAAATCAAAAAATTGCGCCCACTCTTTGGGTGGCAGTGCTATGCCCGCGCTTGAAAAAATATCTTTGTTCCAATACATCACAAGAGGGTCAACGGTAACAGGAATACCTATTATTCCACTGGAAAATAGGAATATACTGCTTTCGTCTATGTATGTATCAATGAATGTTCTTTCTGTAATGGTTTGGAAAGGAATAGAATAAAGTTTGTTGCGATTTTTAATTATAAAATCATGAGGCGCGAATATGGCATCAGGACCATTCCCCGATGCCAGTGCATCAACCAATACGGAATTAAAATCCACCGAGTTTTTATGAAAATATGAAAGTTTTACGGTTTTGTCTTTGAAAACAGGGGAATCGTAAACGACACCGTCAAAAACCTCATTTGACACGGTGCCCCATATTGTAATATTCGCGACCACTCCTCCTTTGCCTTTGGAAAAAGAGAACAAAAGAACGCCAACCAATATTAGAAAAGCAAAAACACCCATTAAGATATACTGAAATTTGCTAGTGTTGTTGTTCATCTTATTGTTTTATGATTTTTTCATTACAATTCCGTAATGATGCGCCCCTGCATTAATTTCTTTATCTACCACAAGCCCTAATTTTAAAAAAAGATTTTTTGCGTTATCGGGAGACACAACGTCTTCTTGTCTTGGTCCTAAACCTCCAAACGAATCACTCCAGTCCACGACAAGCACGCGTCCGCCTGATTTTAATATTCTTGCCGTTTCTTTCGCAACAATTTCCCGCTCTCTAACCTGGAAAAGAATATTGGATAAAATCACCCAATCAACGGAAGAATCATTGAGACGGGTACCGCCAAGCTTTTCTATGTCTCCCCAAAGTATGTCAACATTAAACACTCCCTCTTTGGCAAGGTCGTTTTTTGTTTTTGTCAAAAGGTCTTTTTGTATATCTATGGCAAAAACCTTTCCCCTCTCTCCCACCACCTTCGCGGCAGAAAGGGTGTAAAAACCTGACCCAGAGCCAAGGTCGGCAACATAATCCCCCGCTTGAATGCCAGCTTGTTCAATGTTTTTGTTCGGTTCTGAAAACATAGAGGGTTTAGAAATAATAGAAAGCTATGCTCAATATTTTAACATATCAAAAAAGCCGATTTATGTTTACTTGTGATTAAGACAGCACGCAACAAAAGACTGATATTGCACAAATATTCACGGAATAATGGTCAGAATTAACAGAGAGTCACGCAAAAAACACAAATACCGTGTAAAAGAAAAATGTTACAAACAGATAAGGGATGCCAGGGAGTCGCCGGGGCGCAACTTCATTATTCTAACTCCCTGCGTCTGTCGTCCAAGCGATGGTATTTCATTTATACCCACCCTGATTACTTGGCTTTTTTTGGAAATCGCGACAATCTCTTCATCGTTTTCGGTTATGACACTTGAGGATATTAAGCGTCCGGTCTTGTCGGTAATTTTTGCCGTTTTTATGCCGGAACCGCCACGATTTTGAATTTTGTATTCATCTATGGGGGTCTTTTTGCCAAACCCTTTCTCGCTTATCACTAAAAGCTGAACGCCCTTCGCGTCTTTATTCACAACTTTGGCAGAGATAATGGAGTCTCCTTTGTCCAGTTTTATTACTCTCACCCCACTAGCATTGCGACCCATTTCTCTGACATTGGATTCTTTAAACCTGATTGATTGCCCTTTTGCGGTAACGACAGAAATGGTATCGCCCCTTTGCGCCAAAGAAACAGAAACCAGAAGGTCATCAGAAGTCAGTTTGATTGCGATTATCCCACTTGAACGGACATCCTTGAAGCTTCTTGCGGAAACCCTTTTGCCGATTCCGTTTTTTGTTACCAAAACAAGTGAAAGATTTTCCGCTTCTTTTGTTTCTTTTGGCACCGGTAAGATAGAGGTGATACGCTCTTCACTACCAAGAGACAAGAAATTCATTATTGACTTACCACGAGTCGCCCTTTTTCCCTCCGGGATGTCGTGCATTTTTATTTGAAAAGATTTTCCTTTATCGGTAAAAAACAACAGGTCGCTGTGCGTGCTTGTGGTCAAAAACTGTGTCACGAAATCTTCTTCTTTGGTATTAAGGTCTACAACTCCAACTCCACCCCTTTTTTGTTTTTTATATTCTTCGGGATTGGTTCTTTTAATATACCCACCAGCCGTCAAAACGAGAACATTTTCTTCATCAGCAATGAGATCTTCCGTGGTAAATGAAAGAGCGGCGTGTTTTACTACCTTTGTTCTCCTCTCATCGCCGTATTTTTCTTGAAGTGCGGAGAGTTCTTTCTTTACTATGGAAAGAATTTTATTGGGATTTGCTAATATACCCTTCAATTCATTTATAAGTTCCTGAATTTCTTTTAATTCATCTTCTATCTTCTTGCGCTCCAAACCGGCAAGCTTTTGCAATTTCATTTCCAAAATCGCCGTGGCTTGTTTGTCAGAAAACTTAAATTCCGCCCTCAATCCTTTATGCGCTTCCTCAACAGTTTTTGAACCCCGTATTAATTTTATAATTCTATCTATGTGGTCAAGGGCTTTCTTTAAACCGATAAGTATGTGTTCCCTGTCTTCCGCCTTTGCCAAATCAAACTCCGTTCGTCTTCTAATAACAACCTTGCGGTGTTCTATAAATTCCTCCAGAAATACTTTCAGTGATAAGGTTTGCGGAATTCCATCAACCAAAGCCACAAGATTAAAATGAAAAGTGTCTTCAAGAGCCGTATGTTTGTATAAATAATTTAAAACTTTTTGTGGCTGACTGCCTGACTTCAGCTCAACAACAATGCGAATATCACTAGTTGATTCATCACGCAAACCTTTTATGCCTTCAAGCTTCTTTTCTCTCGCTAAATTGGCTATTTTTTCAAGAAGATCCGCTTTATTCACCCGGTAAGGGATTTGGGTAATGATGATTTGGTAGCTTCCAAGTTTACTCTCCATAATTTCTGCCACACCTCTTACAACAACCCCTCCACGACCGGTTGCGTAGGCGTGATGAATATCTTTTTCTCCATATATCACTCCTCCCGTAGGAAAATCCGGACCCTTAACAAATTGCAAAAGGTCTTCGGTTGTAGCACTGGGATTGTCAATCAAAAAAGAAGTGGCGTCCACAACTTCTGATAGGTTGTGGGGCGGTATATTGGTTGCCATACCAACCGCAATACCGAGAGTGCCGTTTAACAGCAGGTTGGGCGCGCCCGCGGGCAGAACAACCGGTTCTTTTTTGGTTCCATCATAGTTTGCTCTGAAATCAACGGTATTTTTTTCAATATCTTGAAGCATCTCACTTGAAAGTTTGCTCATTTTTGCTTCTGTATATCTATAAGCGGCGGCGGGGTCTCCATCAATGGAGCCGAAATTCCCTTGTCCCACAATAAGGGGGTATCTGAAAGAAAAATCCTGCGCCATTTTTACCATAGCTTCATAAACCGAGGCGTCACCGTGGGGATGAAAATTTCCCAACACATTCCCAACCACGGTCGCGGATTTTCTAAACTTGGCGTTATAAACCAGCCCCGTCTGATGCATTGAATATAGGATCCTGCGATGAACTGGTTTCAATCCGTCTCTAACATCGGGAAGAGCACGAGCGGTTATAACCGACATGGCATAGTCAAGATATGACTCCTTCATTTCAGAAACAATACTGCGCGATATTATATTAGCCGGTTTTTTTTCACCGGCATTGTCGTTTTTCTCTTCCTTTTCTCCTTTTTTTTCCATAAATATAAAAGCTTCAGAAACCCATAGCCATTAGAAAGCTTTATTGATTCTGTTCTGGCGTAAGTTTTATCTGGCCTGTTTCAACCTGATTTTTTATTTTTTGATATTGGTCTTCTAAATTTACCGTCTGACTTCCGGAAAAAATGCCCCTTACGGACTGATACGCTTGTGCCGCTCCTCTGCGTACGGTATCTATTGGGCTATTTTCCTTTGCAACCTTTACGCTTTCTTGCCTCTGCGCGATTATTCTTGACTGACTGCGGGGCAAAAGAACGGATACCCAAATTGAAAAAATTACAGCGGTCACAAAGAGAGAGGATACAAATGCCACCTTTTTTCTATGAGCTTCCGGCTTATTTCTCAAGTTCTCCAGTGTGTCGTATAACATATTGTTTTACTAATTATTAAATCAATTTGCGCCCAATAATACAACAATGTCCCCTCCTTTGCCTTCCAAATCCTTCTTTTTTACGGTCAATTTGTCAACGGGCGCGCTGTCTTCTCCGCCTCCTTCCTTAAGAAAGGTTTTGAGATGCCCGGACCCCACCCCACCATCATACCCCATCGGAATAATAATTTTTGGTTCAAGCTTAACCGACAATTTGTAAGCTTCGGCTGGAGATAAAGTCCCTTCCGTGCTTATTGGAACAAATAAAATATCAATGCCATCAAGTGCCTCTTTGGTTTCGTCGCTAAGCCACTGTGGAGAAGAAAGCGCTCCCAAAAAACAAAGGTTCATATTTTCCAAGGAAACAAGATAAATGGTGTTGATTAACTCTTTGCCTCCGTATGAAGTTTTGGAAAGAAATCCTCTTATAAAAACACCCCCCACTTCGTATTCTCCCGGCCCGGTGACAACAAAAGGTGCTTTGTCTCCGCGAGATACCTGCTCTACTCCGTTAAAATCGGGATGGTTTGAAGATACAAGAACTATATCAGCTCCGAAACTGCCACTTTTAAATTTTGAGTCTTTAGACACGGGGTTGTAGGCAATGATAGTGTTGCCAAATTGAACACGAAATGATTGCGCCTCTTGGTGGGTAATTACCATATAACTCTAATCTAAGCACTATCCATAATAGGAACAATGATATCATATTCCAGGTCTAAAAACAAGCGAAAATCGTTGTTTTTATTCACTTTTTAATCCGATTCAAAACCAACCTACGCTGTTGTAACAATGGTAAAAAGTGGACATATTTTTGTTTTTCCCTTAGACTGTTCTCCTACCCGCTTCAATGATTGGGGTGTGTCTGCGGGGCATTATTATTAACTTTATAACACGGAAGTGTATCCTCTCAGCTGGAGAAAATCTTTGACGGCAAAGCGAGAAACACTCCGAAAAACTATGTTTGGAATTAAAAAAAACAAATCTTCCGTAACAAAAGATGATACGGAAAAAGATAACGAAAGTTTAGAAAACAAAGAAACCAAAGAAGATGTTTCAGAAGAATTAGAAGAAGAAAAAATCTCCAAGAAAGAATCTTTGATGGGAAGACTTCTTTCCGAAACTCCGACACCGCCGGAAATTGACGATATAATTGAAGGAAAGGTTCTTGGAATTGAAAAAAGTTCCGTGTATATTGACCTACCCCCTTTTGGCACGGGAATTATTTATGGCAGAGAATACCTCAACGCCAGAGACATTATACGCAAAATTAATATTGGGGATACGGTCGCGGGTAAGGTTGTTTCTCTTGATAATAAAGATGGTTATATAGAAATTTCTCTGAAAGAAGCTAGGCAAGCGCTACTTTGGAGTGAGGCGGAAGATGCCATAAGAGATAAAACCGTTTTTGAACTAACTGTCCAAGACGCAAACAAAGGCGGTCTTATTATAGGGTGGCAAGGAATCCAAGGATTTTTACCCGCTTCTCAACTCAAACCCGAACATTACCCAAGGGTTGATGACGGCGACAAAGAAAAAATTCTAGGTGAATTACGCAAGCTTGTAGACCAAAAAATAGCGGTATCAATCATTTCCGCAATACCGAAAGAAGGCAAACTCATTTTCTCTGAAAAAGACCGTGAGCAAAAAGACAGAACTGAAATGGTAGACAAGTTTAGTTTGGGAGATGAGCTTGTGGGAGAAATAACGGGAATAGTAGACTTCGGTATTTTCGTGAAGATTGAAGAGGAACTTGAGGGATTGGTTCATATTTCGGAAATTGATTGGGGTTTGGTTGAGAATCCCCGAACAATGTTTAAGGTTGGAGACAAAGTAAAAGTAAAAATAATAGAGATAAAGGACGGGAAAATTTCGCTTTCAATAAAAGCGTTGAAAGAAAATCCATGGGTGGAAGCTAGCAAGAAATACAAAAAAGACGATATTGTAAAGGGGGTAGTTATAAAATTCAACAAACACGGAGCCCTTGCTTCTATTGAAGAAGGCGTGGCAGGTCTTATACACATTTCTGAATTTGGAAGCGAGGACAAATTGCGAGAAAAGCTCGAACTGGGAAAAACTTATGATTTCAAAATCACGCTCTTTGACCCCAAAGAACAAAAGATGGCATTAACGCACACAATCACAGAAAAACAATAGAAAAAAATATCCATACAAAAACCCCGCTTCACGCGGGGTTTTTGTATGGTCTTATCTATTAGTTGAACTCACTCATGGCAATCTCTCTTCCTTCCAAAACCAGCACATGGAGAGCGTCTGAAATTTTTTTGCTTGTTTTCTTTAAAATTTCAATTTCGGATTTTTTCCACTTACCAAGAATGTGTTTTTCAACGGAACTCTCCCCTTTTGGTTTCTTTAATTTACCGGACACCGTGACGGGGCTTATTCCCACCCTAACCCTAACAAATCCTTCTGTTTTAATTTTTTTCACGATAGAAAGAACTCCCCTGTGTCCGCCCGTTCCACGATTAAATGAAATTTTAATTTTACCTATGGGTAAATCCAAATCGTCGTGGACAACTACCAAATTTTCCGCTTTTTTATTACTTGTTATTAACCTTTCCAAACTTGAACCGGACTTGTTCATAAATGTTTCTGGAAAAAGAACCATGACACTTTCCTTGCCAACCCTTCCTTCGGAAACAAGTGACTGATATTTTTTATTAAAAACCGGTTCAGAAAAACTGAAAGTTTTCAAAAATTTTCCAAGAACAAAACGACCCGTATTGTGTCTCGTATTTTCGTATTCTTCTCCGGGATTTCCCAAACCGACGATTATCCACATAATGTAATTATAACCAAATTTGTAAAAAGTTTTGTTAACAACACCATAATACGCGTGATAACTTGCGTCAACAGGAGAATCCGTAATACAATCAACCCAATGACGCAAGAAGAAAGTCAAAATGGTGGAAATAACGCGCCATCTCTCCAACCAAACGAAAAGTCAAAAAAGGGCGGTTTCCTTAAAGAGCTCTTGAGAGTTTTTTTGTGGACGATTGTTATTGTAATCCCATTTCGACTATATATAGCACAGCCGTTTGTTGTTAATGGCGCCTCCATGGACCCTACATTCAAAAACGGTCAGTATTTAATCGTTGACCAAATATCATACAGATTTGAAACTCCAGAAAGGGGTTCCGTAATTATTTTCAAATTTCCAAAAGACCCAAGCAAGTTTTTTATAAAGAGGGTTATAGGACTGCCAAACGAAATGGTGGAAATAAAAAATGGACAGGTAACCATAAGAAATTCCGAACAACCCGAAGGTTTTGTTCTTGACGAGCCGTACATTAAATTTGAAAAAAAAGATGATTTCTCAACCACCCTTGATAATGACAGCTACTTCGTTATGGGAGACAACCGACTCGGTAGCTCGGACTCGCGAGTGTGGGGACCGGTGTCAACCGATTTGATTGTTGGCAGACCACTATTAAGACTATTCCCACTCTCCACCCTTTCCGTGTTTCCTGGATATGGTAAATAAAATAAATGATAAAAATATCAAATGAGCAAAAGGATAAAAAAGAACAAAGATAGAACAAAAAAAAATTTGGACAATCATCTTGCTCCAAAATTTGATTATCCTTCGGAAGTATCGCTTTATTTTGGATTCTCTCCAATAAAAACGCCGACGATTAAAAAAGAAGATATTGATGCGAGCAGGTCATTTTCAATGGAACAAGACGGGTCTTCCCCGCTTTCTTGTGTTTGTGAAGAAAAGTTTGCAATTTTAAGAACATATCTCAAAAACGAGATGCACTCGCTTCCACAACCGGTAATGCTTGAATATAAAAAACCATTACGCGGGATGAAGCAAAAAAAACACGGGGAGAATCATGTGGGTCTTGAAATCATAGGAGTGTCCAGCGCCGCGGC